>JAEEGL010203928.1_pt1 | contig 57882 bp, 56 predicted proteins | sample 9134231 | NCBI WGS metagenome assembly JAEEGL01 (sample SAMN16246548, study PRJNA631951) | gut metagenome | biome: gut microbiome; feature: rumen; material: fiber-attached | host: Bos | place: Iran: Karaj | collected 2018-10
ATAAGTATACATTATTAATATTAGTTCATAATACTATTGGGTGATTAAAATGAAAAAGAAAAATAACCTAAAAAATAATGCGAATAAATCTTGTAAGAATTCATGTCGTGATATGAATTGTAATACTACAAGTAATGTTAAAGATAATTCTTTAAATGACGCTAAATAAGGTTTAACCCAAGAAAAAGACATTTAGTCTTTTTTCTTTTATAATATACTGCTTAAAATCATCACAATACATCCTGCAATAAACCATTTCAAAGTTGTTTTAATATTACGATATTTACAAGCTTCAGGAAGCAATTCATAAAATGCAATTTGTATCATTATACCTACTATTATTGATAGTAAAAAACCCATAGTTTTAGATGTTATGAATGAATCTAAAAACAAGTATGCAATAATAGCTCCTAATGGTTCTGAAATACTCGATACAAATGTATATAATAACGCTTTGCCCCTACTCTTTGTGGCATAATATATTGGTATAGATATACTTATTCCCTCAGGTATATTATGTAATGCGATAGCTATACATAATTTAATACCTAAATCTATATTTTTATTACTAGCAATAAAGGTTGCCATACCTTCTGGTATATTGTGTAATATAATGGCAATTAAGGATACAATACCTATTTTATACAATGTTAAAGAAAATGGTATATATTTATCTATTATCATCGATATAATGACACCGATGGATATAAATATTAAAATATAAAGGATTGTTAAAAATAAATTATAATCGTATATCAAATTAAAAGCTTCAGGTAATAAATCAAATATTGATACACTGATCATAACACCTGATGCGAAACTTAATGCTTTATTGATGATTTTTTCATTAGGTTTAGTAAATACAAATATTGATCCTATCATTGTTGATAGACCAGCTATAATAGTTAAAATAAAACTATAAAACACATTCATAAATTCACCAATTAATTATATGAAAAAAAGAACTATCTTTTCATAGTTCTTAACTCATCTTTGTTTTTAATGCGATATGATTCGATAGCTTTTTGAATTGCTTTATTATATGTCCAATCATCGATATTTGTTCTTTTAAGATATTCTATAGTTTTATCATAGTATTTTATTAAACAAGTTGATAATAACCACGCTATTGCCATTTTAACATAGTATTCGTCTACTTTAATATTATCAATCAAATCATATATTTTATCTATATAATCATCTTTAATATAATAATCTAATAATAGTACTATCCCTACTCTATTAATCCATGAATTTTTGCTATTCAAATACTTTTTAATATACTTTAAACCGGCATCTAAGTTTTTATTAAATGATTTATAATTAGCTATAACGCTATCACAACATGACCAATTATCAATATACTTAATATAATCATTAAATAAAGCAATAGATTCATTAAAAGGTATTTTTAAACTTGTAACAACTAAACCATGTAACATTATTTCTTCAAAGTATTCATGACTATTATTTTTAATAAAACTCATATAATCCATTTTAACAATCATTTTAGACATTTTCTTTAATTCTGGTATCCTAATACCGATCATGTTTATTTTATCGTTATTAAGTAGTTTAAACGTAAAATTACGGTATTTTTCATCTCTTAAACTAAATAAATATGTAATAAAATCTTGATAATGATTTTCCCAATCAATTAATTCCATAATAACTCCTATCCATGAGGATGAAATTTTAAATACTCATCTTTTATTTTTTGATTTGATATGTGCGTGTATATTTGTGTTGTCGATAATGAACTATGACCTAACATTTCCTGAATACTAACAATATCAGCTCCCCTATCAAGTAAATGTGTCGCGAAGGAATGGCGTAAAGTATGTGGTGAAATCTCTGTTTTAATTCCTTTTTTAATAGCTAAAGCTTCAATAATATTATAAAATGATTGACGTGATAACTTTTTACCTAAATTATTTAAGAAAAGATAATCCGTATTTGTCTTCAATAATTCATGTCGATAATCATTGATATATTTGATAACATACGCTAAAGCATAGTCACCAATAGGTACAATTCTTTCTTTCGAACCTTTGCCCATGGTTTTAAGTAAGCATGAATCAAAATCAATATCATTAACTTTTAAATTAACTAATTCACTAACACGTAAACCTGTTGCATACATTAATTCAAGCATAGCTTTATTACGGTAGCTATATTTATCAACTAAATCAACATCTAATAGGCTTTTAACTTCGTCATATGATAAAACTTTAGGTAAATATTTGTGCATCTTAGCAGTTTCAATATACTCCATAGGATCTGATGTTAAATTGTTATTAATAACAATAAATTTATAAAAACTTTTAACAACGGATACATTATGATTAATACTTCTTACAGATAGTTTTTCTTTGTATAAAAAGTTAATATATTCAAGTATATCATTTCTTGTTATATTTTCCATTTTAATATGCTTTTTACTAAAATAATCACTATACTTATGAATTTCATTAAGATAACTTTTAATTGTTTCTTTACTGTATTTTTTATCAATTAATAAGTATTTTTCAAATTCATCACACATATCCTTAAACATGTTATCACCTATTTAAATTATAGCATGTTATCATATAAAATAACAATAAAAACTAGATTTCTCTAGTTTTTGTTTTTTTATAACTATAACCCATTTTAGGAACAAAAGGAATGTTTTCATCATTTTCATCATATAGAAAAATATCATCACCAATAGTCTTAATATTATACTTTCCTAGTAGAATATTGTGGTAATTCAATTGCGACATCTTTTTAGTAACATCATATGTTTCAAAGCCATCAGTTTCGCCTATTACCATATCATAAATAATCATATTTTGATCAGTTCTATACTCATCAATAACGTACCAACATTTTGGATCATAAATCTTCACTATAACTACCTCCTAATTCTTCTTTAATACATTTGATGTTTTGAATATCTTATTAGTTTCAAAATTATATTCATATTTATTTTCATAAACAAGTTCAAGATAATCTTCATAGTATCTAATTATTTCCTTAGGAATATTTTCACCATAGAATTTTTTAAAATCTTGTACAGCTAATTCCGCATAGAAAAATGGTTTATAGTTTTCATCATCTGTTTCAACATGAAATCTAGATTTATATTCTTCAAATAATTCTTTTTGATGATATAATCCATAAACTCTATTATATTCAAATTCATAACTAACCATCATATTAATAAAAGCTATATCCTCTTCTTTACCATAAGAATATACATCAGTAATATCTCTATCAGCATTAGCAAATGAAATATATCCTATATCATCACGATAGTGCATTCTTTGTTTATGATATCTTCGGTATTTTTCACTTTCACCAAAACCATGCGCAATAGCAATAAAATTCATTAACCTTTGTTCAATGGACTTTGCTTTTCTTATTTCCGTATCGGTATATTCATAATTCTCATAACGATCACGTTTTTCATTATCAGAATAGCAATATTTGTCGATATATACGTGTCCTAATCGAATGTTCATAAATACCTCCTAAAGATGTAGTTTAATCCTTTGACTTCCTAAATTTAATATTTTAAGTGCTTCTTCTTTATGTTTAGGACATAATCCTTCTTCTTGATCATCAGATACATAATCCATTTTAATTAAATGATCTCTTACTTTATCCAAATCAGAAACGCCTCTATAATGACCGTCATCATCATCAAAAATACAGTATTCTTCAATCTCAGAATGTCTCTTTAAATATAATAATATTTCATCCTCTTTCCACATATCAACATATGAACATGAACTAAGTTTTTTAGAAACACAAGGTGTTTTATCAATATGTTCAATGTTATATTTTTTAAATAAGTCTAAAATACTTTGGATAAAAGGACTTCTTGATTTTAATGTTTTTGTATTAATAATAGTTTTTGCCGCTGCTTCGATAACAACTTTATAATCACAATCACAACTATGACATATATCAGCTAAGACTGCAATATGTTTTTCAATATCTTCCATACTCTTACCATGCGCTGTTATTAAAGTACCATAAAAATCTATAAATATAGCCTTCATTTCATCACCTGTTATCACATATTATATCATAAAGAATTAAATTTTATATAGGTTTTACTATGTTTTTTAATCATTTTTTGATACAATAATTATTGGTGATATATATGGAACCTTTAGCTATAAAATTAAGACCACAATCATTAAAAGATATTATTGGTCAACAACATTTAATTGGTAAAGATAAAGTATTAACAAACTGGGTTAAAAACAAAAAGATTTTTTCCATGATACTATACGGTAAACCAGGTATTGGTAAAACAAGTATAGCTACAGCTATTGTTAACGAATTAGATCAAAAATATATATTTTTAAACGCTACAATCAATAATAAACAAGATTTTGACAACGCTATATATGACGCCAAGGAAAACAATGGTTTAATTGTCATAATGGATGAAATACATAGATTAAATAAAGATAAACAAGATTTATTACTTCCTTATTTAGAAAACGGCTTAATTACCTTAATAGGTTTAACGACATCTAATCCATATCATAAAATTAATCCAGCCATAAGAAGTAGATGTCAAATATTTGAATTAAAAGAATTAACTGATGAAGATGTAACAAAGGCTATTAAACAAGCTATTAAGTCTGATTATCTAAAAGATATTCAAATTGATAAAGAAGCAATTGAAACGATAGTTCAATTATCATCTGGTGATTTAAGAAGTGCTTATAATTTACTAGAAGTATCTTATTTTGCCACAACAAATAAAGTAGTAACAAAAGATATTATTAAAAAAATAAATAGTAAACCGGTTTTCTTTCATGATAAAAATGATGATGGTCATTATGATGTTTTATCTGCATTTCAAAAATCAATTCGTGGAAGTGATGTTAATGCATCTCTACACTATTTAGCGCGATTGATTGAAGCTGAAGATTTAGAAAGTATCTATAGAAGAATGACTGTTATAGCATATGAGGATATTGGACTTGCTAATCCTTCTATGGGACCAAAAGTTGATGCATGCATTAATGCTTGTGAAAGATTAGGTTTGCCAGAAGCTAGAATACCTTTATCTGTCGTTGTAACAGAACTTGCCTTGTCTCCTAAATCAAATAGTGCACATGTAGCTTTGGATATGGCTCTAAATGATATAAGATCAGGTAACACAGGCAATGTACCTAACCATATCAAAACATCATCACCTGATTATTTATATCCGCACAATTATGCTAATGCATATGTAAAACAACAATATTTACCAGATAATATTAAAAATAGAAAATACTATATTCCTAAAACAACTAGTAAATATGAGCAAAGTTTAAAAACAGTATATGATAAAATAAATAAACTAAATGAGGATTAAAATCCTCATTTTTTATTAAAAAAAAGATAACTAATTAGTTATCTTTCTTGATTGAATTTCAGCAATTTTATTAAATACTTCAGCAGCATTTTCTTCATTAATAACTGTATAACCAAGTTCTTTTAATGCTTGAATTCTAACTGAGTTTAATTCCATTGTACGACTCATTTTTTCTTCAATTTTATGTTCAATTTGAGCTACGAATCTTTCATGAGCTGAAGCAATTTTTGTCTTTGATGCTCCACCACCATCATATAATGAGAAGGCTGAGAACAAAATACTTTCAAATAAGAATTGTTGTTCTTCATCAAAAACAAATTCCATTGGCTTAGTAAAACCTGTAGCTTTAGATACATATCCTAAAATATATTTTAATTCTTTAGAAGTATCCATTGATTGTAGAAAGTGATATAAGTATAACATTGAATTATAGCCTGTGTTATCACTGCCTTCATCTTCTTCAAGTTTTTCTTTAACAACTTCCAATATATCGTTTAATAGAGTTCTTTGTTTTTTATTTAATCCTTCAAATAAAGAACTATCTGTTAAACTATCTTGTTTAACAACTGATTTTAAACGATCATCAACCTCATAGATATAATCTGTATTTACTTTGATATTATCTATTTCTTCTGCAGATTTAACTCCTAATAAATTTAATAATAAAACTTTTTTATCTTTAGGCCATTTATTTATTGAATCAAGCTCCAAATAATTGTAAATCATCTGCCTAGATACGCCTAAAAAACTAGCAAGTTTTACTTTTGAAATTCCTAATTCACGTAATATTTCATTTAACTTTTCCATTCCTTATACCCTCCTATTAACATTGTATCACAACCTTGTCAATTGTCAAGTGTAAAGTAAAAGTATATAGAAAAAAGTGATATAAATCACTTATAGATACCATATTTTTTCGTTATTTTTATATACTTCTTTAATGATTCCGCCGCCTAAACATTCTTCATCTTTATAGAAGACACATGCTTGTCCAGGTGTCACAGACTTTACTTTTTGTGGATACTTAACTAGTACATGTGTATCATCAATAATTTCTAATTCAACATCGTTATCTGGCTGACGATATCTAAATTTAGCTGTACATTTTGTATATTTATTATCACTAATCCAGTTTACATCTTCAACTAAACATGCATCACTCATCAAATATTCGTTATCATCACCTAAAGCAACATATAAAATATTTTTATTTAAGTCTTTACCTACAACAAACATTCTATTTTCATATCCACCAATATTCAAACCACGTCTTTGGCCAATTGTATAATACATTAAGCCAATATGTGTACCTAGTTTTTTATTATCTTCAATATTTATAATATCACCAGGTGTATTTGGTAAATAGTTTTCTAAAAACTTTGATATATTTCTTTCACCAATAAAACAAATGCCTGTTGAATCTTTCTTTTTAGCTGTTATCAAATTATATTCAGAAGCTATCTTTCTAACTTCTTTTTTATTTAAACTGCCAACAGGAAATAATACATTTTTTAATTGTTCCTTAGATACTTGTGATAAAAAGTAAGTTTGATCCTTGTTGTCATCAATACCCCTTAAAAACTTGCCATCTTTAATTTGCGCATAATGACCTGTAGCAATATAATCAGCGCCTAATTTAAGAGCTTCTTTAGCAAACATATCAAATTTAATATATTTATTACACATAATATCTGGATTAGGTGTACGTCCTTTTTTTAATTCGTCTAAGAAATAAGTAAAAACATAATCCCAATATTCCTTGACAAAATCAACTCTATGTAATGGTATACCTAATTGTTCACATACCTTTAAAGCATCATTATAATCTTGTTCTTGTGGACATATCGATTCATTCAAAGTTGGGTTACCTAATACATCATTGTTGACTAAAGCATCCCAATTACGCATGAATAAACCAATTACCTCATAACCTTGTTCTTTTAAAAGTATAGCAGCTACGCTACTATCAACGCCGCCACTCATACCTACGACAACTTTTTTCATACTCTTTCACCAACAAACATTATACTAGATTGTTGTATTAAAATCAATCTATAGCTTAAATAACTAACTTTACTAAATATGGCATAACAAATGTATCAAACAATACGCCTAAAAGACTAATAATTATACATAAAACTAATATTTTAAAATATTTTTTGACTAAATATTTAAAATCAAATACTCTTTTATGTAATAAAGAATATAGTATCTTTAATGAAACATTGATACCAAACATACTTAAAAATAATATCGATATAATACTTATTATACTTCCTGGAATATAAAATAAGGCTAAAAGTAAACCTTTTACCTTATAAGCATATATAATACTTCCAACGCTAAAACCAGCTATAAATGTTTTAGAAAAATATATAAATACAATAACAGGTAACCCCACAATTGAAATACCTGCTATCCATATTAAAACTAAATATGTAAAATTTGTTAATAAATTATTTTTTAATACTAAAACATAATCTAATTTATTTTCTTTAACATTCGTAATAAAACTATTTAAATATTCGAGTAATATTTTTTTATCATCAATACTTAATATGTTTACTAATATTGCCCCTGCTACGATTCCCGCTATACCTATTATTGCCATAAACAATAAAAGTTTTTTATTTATCTTTAACTTGTCCTTTATACCCATAATATCACCCTAATTAATAATATTAAATAGTATAAAAATTATTCCCAAATTGCATAAAATATATTATAATTATATAGAGGTGTTTAACATGAATGAAAAAGTAGCAAAAATCATAGCTATATTTATGCTATTAATTATGGTATTATCTACTGTAGCAGGTTTAATATTAATATAATTATTAATAATGATTTTTTAAAATCATTTTTATATTGGAGTGATTTAAATGTATAGACAAACATATATGGAAGTATATCTAGATAACATTAAAAATAATGTTGCCAAAATTATTAAAAAATATAATAATTATACATACTATTTTGGTGTCGTAAAAGCAGATTGCTATGGTCATGGTATGGAAAGTGTAAAAGCTATTGTTGATGGTGGATGCAACTACTTAGCTGTTGCTATGTTGGAAGAAGCTATTAAAATAAGAGAATTAGGCATTACTACCCCTATTCTATGCCTTGGAAGTATCGATCCTAAATTTATCCCTGTGTGTGTTGAAAATAACGTAACTGTTACAATCAACTCCTTAGAATATGCTTCAAAATTGCTAGATTACAATTCTTCTTTAAAAGCGCATATAAAAATAAATACTGGTATGAATAGACTTGGTATAGATAATATAGATGATGTAAATAAAGTTATTGCTTTATTGAAAGATAGAATTACAATTGAAGGTATATATACACATATATATGAGGCTAGTAATGAAATAAATACAAATAAGCAATTAGAAACATTTAAAAATATTGTTACAAAGGTTAACTATGATTTTAAAATTGTTCACGCTCAAGCCAGCGATGCTTTAACAAATTATGATAAACCATCTTTTATCAATGGATGCCGTTTAGGAATTATTATGTATGGTTTTAATGATAAAATAAACTTGCATTCAACGTTTAAATTAAAAAGTCAAATTATTCAAATACATGATATAAAAGATAATCAAACAGTTGGTTATAATGGCTTATATAAAGCTAATAAAGGCGATAAAATAGCCGTTGTGGCAATCGGTTATGATGACGGTATCATAAGAAAAAATACCGGAAGAAATGTTTACATTCACAACAAACCATACCCTATTGTTGGTAATATTTGTATGGATATGCTATTTGTTAAAGTTGATGAAAGTATCAAACTATATGATGAAGTTGAAATAATTAAAGATATTGAACATACTAATGAAATAGCTAATTACTTAGAAACAATACCATATGAAATAATGTGTAGTATCGGTAAAAGAATACCAAGAGTATACAAAAAAGAGAATTAATAATTCTCTTTTTATTTTATGTCCTCTAATTTAACACTTACAAGTTTACTAACACCAGATTCTTGCATTGTAATACCATATAAAGTATCAACATATTCCATTGTTTTCTTCTTGTGTGTAATGATAATGAATTGTGTCTTATCTTTTAAGCCTTGAACATATTTACCAAATGAATCAACGTTAACATCATCTAAAGCTGCTTCTACCTCATCCAAAACACAGAAAGGAACTGGTTTAGATTTAAGTATAGCAAACAATAAACTAATAGCTGTAAAAGTCTTTTCCCCACCAGATAATAATGATATAGTGGTTAATTTTTTACCAGGAGGACATGCTACAATTTCAATGCCTGTCTCTAATATATTATCAGGATCAGTAAGTTTTAAATCGGCAGATCCACCTTTAAATAATTCTTTAAATGTTGTAACAAAGTTTTCTTTAATAACTTTAAATGTTTTATTAAAATCATTAATCATAACTTTATCCATTTCATCAATAATATCTAATAAAGTTGTTTCAGCTTTAGTTAAATCCTCTTTTTGTGTTGTTAAAAATTGATATCTTGTATTCACTTTATCAAACTCTTCGATAGCATCCAAGTTAACATTACCAATTTCTTTAATTTGTCTTTTCAAATTATTAACCTTATTACGCGCTACATTTTCATCTAATTCTAATTTATATTTGTTAATAGCGTCTTCATAAGTTAAACTATAGTTTTCGGACAATGTATTAAGTAAATTATCTAACTTAACATCTTTTCTATTAACATCTATTTCTAATTGCCTTAATTCATTATTCTTTTCATTAAATAATGTATTATCCTTTTTAATTGATAATTCATAATCAGATAAACTGCTATTTAAGTCATCTCTTTCTTTAAATAAAGCATTAATACTGTTTTCTAATAAATTCTTATTATTAACTTCATCATAGTACTTACTTAACACTTCTTGTTCCTCATCATTTAAAGTGTTGTTGATGACATTATTAGTACTAGTAATATCAATACTATTTAATTTAATAGTCTCCTCTATTTCAGCTAAAGATTTACGATAATTTTCATATAATACTTCTTGATCTAATTTTTCTTTATTGATTAAATATAATTTATCCTCTTTAGCTCGATAATCATTATCAATTTGATTTATTTTTTCCTCAATTAATTTAATTTCTTCAACAACTTTATTAGCTGTTTTAATTAAATTTTCAAGTTCATATTTTTCTAAAATAATGTTACGTGATTTAATAACATTACCACCTGTTAAAGATCCTCCAACATTCACTAAAGAACCATCTAATGTAACAATACGATATTTATGATCAATTATTTTAGCTATTTTATTAGCGTCATCCAAATTATCAGCTACTATAGCATTACCTAATTGATTTAATATAATATCACTATATATTTTGTTGTATTGAATTAAATCACTAGCCACGCCTATATAACCAGGAACATTTATTTTATCGATTGTTGAACTATCAATATATCTAGCTTTAATAACATTTAAAGGAAAGAATGTGGCTCTACCAATATTGTTATTTTTTAAATAATTGATAGCTTCTTTAGCATCTTTTTCCGTATCAACGACGATATTGGAACTTGATACCGATAAAACCGTTGATATGGCTAAAGCATATTTTTCTGGTACTTCAAATAAATTACCAATGATATCATGAATTCCTGTTAATTTAGGATTTTCTAAAACCATTTTGACAGCATATGGTAAACTACTATTATTATCAATACTGTATTTTAAAGATTCAACTTTTAAATTTAAATTATTTTCCTCTTTTAATTTATTGCTTAATTCCATTGATAAATTATTTTTATTAGTTTTAATTTCATTTAATTCACCAGTTGCTATAGTAACTTTCTCTTTTAATTTATTAATCTGTAAAGATAACTCATCAATATTATTCTTTAATAAACTGTGCTCATTATTTAATTTTAATTCTTTTTCTTTTAAAACAATTAAATTATCATGTAGTTTGCTATCTTCAACTTTATATTTTTGACGTTCTAAAATAATTGTTTTTCGTGAATTTAATTGTTCAACATTTTTAGTTAAATCAAGTAATTCTTCTTGTTTCTTTTTAATTTCTAAATCAATATTACTTATTTTATTTTTAAATTCTAAAACTTTACTTTCCCCAATACTGTTATTGGTACTTAATTTTGAAATTTCATCTTCAAGTTCTGTAATACGATTCTTATTTTGTTGATATTCAAAATTAATATTTGTTATATCATGCGCTATTAAAGAAACTTCAATACTTTCTAGTTCCCCACTAACTTGTTTGTAAGCTAAAGCTTTATCTCTTTGTTCAGATAAACTATCAACTTGTGTTTCCAATTCAGCTATAATATCGTTAACACGATTCATATTATCATGTGTTTTATCTAGTTTTCTTAAAGCTTCTTCTTTTCTTCTTTTGTATTTTAAAACACCTGCAGCCTCTTCAAAAATAATTCTTCTATCTTCAGGTTTATTAGATAATATTTCTTCTATTTTACCTTGTGAGATAATATTAAAACTTTCTTTAGCAATACCTGAATCTAATAATATATTGACAACATCTTTTAAACGAACTTTTTCCTCGTTAATAAAATATTCATTAGTACCATCTTTATATACTCTTCTTTTTAATGCAACCTCATTGTAATCAAGAGGTAGATAGTGATCAGCATTATCTAGTACTAAAGTTACAGAGGCAATTGAAGCAGCATTTCGTGAATTACTTCCTGAAAATATAACATCTGTCATATTTCCTTCGCCACGTAAAGACTTAACAGATTGTTCACCTAAAACCCATCTAATGGCATCGACAACATTACTTTTACCACTACCATTAGGGCCAACAATACCTGTTATATTATTACCTAATTCAATTAAAGTTTTATCTGCAAAAGATTTGAAACCTTGCGCCCTAATCTCTTTTAAATACATCTTTTCACCGCCTAATTTACAACAACTTTTCTATGCTTTATAACAATATTACCAGAAGCATCTTCGGCTGTATATTCAACTGAATGTGTTCCTTTAACAGCTGGGAAAGTCTTTTTATATGTAATTGTAGGAGCTACACCACTATTATCTGTTGCTGTAACACCAGTTAAATAATTATAAGTATTAACTTGTGATAAGGAAATAGTTAAATCAGAAAATGATAAAACAGGAGCTGTCGTATCAACTACCACTACATTTTTAATACCTTTATTACAATAACCATTTTTAGTAGCTGTATATGTTATATAATTAGTACCTAATTGATTAGTATTAACACTTCCTGAACTTGTAACACTAACATCTGATACAGCTTTAACATCTGTATAAGTTGTCTTTATTTCAACAAAAACAACATCATCAAAAGTTAATTTAGGTATTTGACTATAATCACCTGTACAACTACCAGTGCTGTCAATTTCATAACTTAAAACACCATCTGTACTTTTTACTTTCAATACTATATCATTAGCTAAATTAACTTTCGTATTAGGATTTTTAATATCACTGTCTACTAAGCCTTCATTTTTCAATTGTGACAAAGTGATATGATATTCCATACCTTCTAAAGGATTATGTGAAGAAGCCCACAAAGATAAAGAATTTTTAAGCATATCATTTTGTTTTAAAATAGCCTTTTCTTTAGCATTCTTTAAACTCTGTGTTATTAAAACGCCTGTAATTAAAAAAATAACTGATAGTAAAGCTATAACACCCAACAATTCAACTAAAGTATATCCCTTTTTCATCATATTCACCCCATTAATACATCGCCAATAAGTTCAATAACATTACTTATAGCATCAACAACTCGATATAATTTATCTTTTATAAAATGATTTTTAGCGTTCTTTATATTTATTCTTACTATTTTAGAATCTTTATATTTTTTTATTTCAATTTCTGTATCATAACGTTGATATTTTTTAGTAATCAAATCACAATCTACATCACCGTAAAAATATATTTCGTTATTGCCTAAATAAATAGAATCACTAACAAACGTATTTAGATATTTAGATATATGCTCATAATTACATAAAATATAATCTATACTTTTTTTGTTATATATTTTTTTTAATTTTTTGATTTTTATCTGTTTTAATCTTTTTCTAGGACCAGTTGCATCTATTTTAATATTCATTGAACTTAAATTGTCGCACTGAACAATTTTGCTATTCTTTTCTATTTTTAAAGCTAATTTTTCATCTATACCAATTGATAGTAAATTACCAGACATTTCACTAATAATTTCATATAAACTTTTATACATTTTCAACACCTTCTAATATATCGTTAATAACATAATTTGTACATAATATACCAGCTTGCGCTGTTACATAAGATATAGAACCAAGCTTATCGATTTTTTTAGGTGGTTCAGTACTTGTTACAACTCTAATCTTACCTTTAACATTTTCTTTTTTTAATATTGTACGTAGCTTTTTAGCTAAAGGGTCATAAGATGTTTTATCCAATGTAGTTATGGCTATTTTTGTAGCATCTAATCGCTTAGCCATACCCATTGATGATATAAACTTAATCTTGTTTTTTAAACAATACTTTATGATTCCAACCTTAGTTTCAACTGTATCACAACAATCAATAACATAATCAGGATGATATTGGAATAATAAATTTAAATTATCCTTTGTTATAAATTCTGTTATTTTAACAACATCACAATCAGGATTAATACTTTTAATTCTTTTTTCAAAAGCATCTGTTTTATACTCTCCTACATTATTAATATTTGTCATCAATTGCCTATTTAGATTAGATATATCAATTTTATCGCCATCAACGATAATTAGTTTCTTGAAATATGTGCGCGCTAAAGTCTCTAAGCAATAACTACCAACGCCACCTAAACCGATGATTAAAATAACTTTATTTTGTAAATAATCCAAATTTTTATCGAGTAAACAATATAACCTATCCTGCATAGTATCCACCTTTTAAATTATACCTAAAAAAACCTTAAAAGTCAAAGAATATTATATGTTTTTATGCATATAAAAAAATGAAGAATTTATCTTCATTTCGTATAGTTCTTTAAATAATCAATAGCTTCATCGATATGTTCAATCTTGATAACATTTATTTTCAACTTACTATCCTTAACAACTTTCATAGCTTCATCATAATTGTCAACTGGTACAAAAAAGATATCGGCCTTTTCTTTAGCAGCTCCCTTTATCTTATATTTTATGCCTCCAATAGCTCCGACATTACCTTCTTCATCAATAGTACCTGTGCCAACTATCTTCATACCTTTAGTTATATCTTCTTCTGTTAAATAATTATATAGCGATAATGCCATCATAAACCCACCTGAAGGTCCTGATTCGGTATCCTTAAATTTAAATTTAACATCTAATGATGTATCAACATCCTTAGCTTCAGATAGTATAATTCCTACTAGTTTCTCACCATTAATATCAACTTTATAAGCATAACGTTCATGTTCACCATTATTTAATACTTTGAATTCAATTTTACCATCAATGTTTTTTATTAAATCTAATAATTGATTTTTATCCGTAATTTGTATACCATTAACCTCTTTAATTTCATCGCCAATTTGTAAGTCAGTATTACTATTCTCATCAATATAAATAACAATCAATTTACGATTGGTAACCATAACATAATTATTTGTTTTATTAAAAGCCACTATTGTAGCATTCGCATTAGCTTCATCTAATAAAATATGATTACGGTAATCAACCTCTTCTTTGGTATTGTGATCTAAAATATCTTCTTTTTTATATATATCCCAATCTTTATTAAAACTAGCATATATATAAGTTGGTAATGAAGCTTTAAAAGATGTAACATACGCCAAATTAAAACTGCCTGAAACATCATATGATTTTTCAACTTCAACCTTATCATTTACATTTAAAACTCCACCTGGACATTCTATGTAAAATGGTAATTTAACAGTAAATAAAGCTACAATAACAACTAAAAAAATAATAAACTTATAATTTTCTTTTATTAATGTTTTAATTGCATCATATAATTTATTAAACATATTGACCTCCTATTAATTGTAAGAAAATGAGATGAAATTTATGAAAAAAATATTTAATTTATTTATTATATTTGTATTAATATTCTTTGCAATTGCCATAATTGGTAATGCTGAAAGCGTGATAAGCACTGTAAAATATTCCTTTCAAATATGGATTAATAATTTATTTCCCGCTCTATTTCCTTTTTTTATCATATCAGAATTATTAGTTAATTATGGTTTTGTCGAAATATTAAGTAACTTATTTAAACCACTATTTAATAAAATATTTAAAATTAATAGTGCCACAGCATTTATTTTTTTTATGAGTTTACTATCCGGTCTACCAAGTAATAGTAAATATGCAAGGCAATTATACTTAGAAAACAAAATCGATGAACACGAGGCATCTAAAATACTAATGTTTTCACATTTTGCTAACCCCTTATTCATTCTAGGTACGATTGGTATTACATTTTTAAATGATAAACACTTAGGTTACATAGTTATGATATCACATTATCTAGGTAACATTATCATAGGTCTAATTTTTAGAAATTTTCATAAATCAAATGCCAATTGTAATATAGAACATATTAATCATAAACCACTAGGTTTAATTATGTCTGAAAGCATTACACACGCAATTGATACTTTGTTACTAGTATTAGGTGTAACCACAACGTTTCTAGTCATAACAGCCATTATTTTCAACAACATTGATATGCCTATATATTTAAAAACATTTATAAGCGGTATCCTTGAGATGACTCAAGGATTAAAATATGTTAGCGACTTAAACATTTTAAACAAATATAAAGCCGTTATAATAACGGCTATAATATCCTTTGGTGGTTTATCAGTCCATCTACAAACTTTAAGTATTATAAGTGACACTAAAATCAAATATCTTCCTTTTTTAATATCACGTATCATACATAGCATTATTTCATCAATTATTTGTTACATATTAGTTTAAAAAGGAAAACTAGTAAGATTAATTACCCTTGTATCAAATTGATAATATATAACAGCATCAAAATTATCTTTTTTTAATGTAGTATTAACAATTGGTATACTAATTTTTAATATAGCATTGTTACCATATTCTCTAATACTAGATTCATATACAACATCAAAATTGACTTTCTTGAATGATGTATTTTTTGGTAAATTAGTTTTAAAGGATCCAAATGTAAGTACATTATTGTTATAATCGATTTTAAACTCATCAGATGAACTATCTGTATAATTAAACTTTAAACAATTTGTCCCACAGTTAGATAATGAGACTATTTCTTTTTCATTTAATTGTTTGTTAATATAGTTACTTATTAATGCTTGTTTATTCATAACTTCTGTTTTAATTGCACTATTTTGATACATTTTATTTAAATTAATAATAATTTGCGTTAAAAAGATAGCAATAATAGCAACTAATGAAAGAGATGTAATTAATTCCACTACCGTAAAACCTTTTTTCATAATTTACCTCCTTAATTTAATCTTATTAAACGAGACCCGACGTCGACAGCACTATAACTAGATGCATAATTCAAATACCAACACCACAAGCCGGCAACACTGTAATTAGCCCAATAACCATCGACAAGCGCTATTCTATTTCCTGAATTTCGATAATAATAATCTGTTACAACATTTGTTCCTACTTCCGTTGGAAAAGCAAATAAAGGATTATTACTATCATATCCCAGTGTTTTAGGACTACCATCAGTTTGCGCATTTGTATATCCTAAAGCATGATATGTTCCATCAAACTTATCTACAGCATAATCATTTTTATCCGTTGATACATATGCTATATTATCTTTAACATTAATACCATCGACAAATTGGTATATATTTCCGAATATATCTTCCATACCACGATATATCATACTATGTTTGCCATCGTTATTTAATGTTCCTGACTTCATGCCCAAACTATTTGTTTGACCTGAAGCTGTAGCTGATGAAGCTAAAACACTATTGGTTGTTATATTAACTGCTGCTCCATCAAAATACACAGCTGTTCCTGTTACGCCATTTGCGCTATAACTTTCTTTTTTCGTTATAGTTCTATTAGCTGCTATACTATTACTCCATACAGAGCCATTTCCTATATTTATCGGTTGACCTACTATAAAGCCATTGGCTGATGTCGTATTTATTATAATTCTATTTGCACTATTTTCGGCTACTAATGCTTTACCATCACTACTCATACGATATTGTGTTATACCATTGCCTAGTTTAGATTGAGAATTATAATCAGCATATTCTACTAAATATAACATTTGGATTAAATTATAATGATAATCCATTTGGCCAAAATCAGAACCTAGTTTATTTGATTCATTTCTAAACCATGTTATATTTTGTTGTACTTTAGGTAAAACACCACTTTTAGAGTGTAATTTGGTATCATAACTTGATGTATACCTTCCTACAGAAAATTGTTCAGATCTTGTATATCCTTCGATTGGATATTTAGATATTGATTGATATTCATATCCATTTTCTTGCCATCTTTTATAATAGAAAGTTGGTATTCTAGTTAACACATCACCATTACTTCCATCAAATTTGAAACTTGGATCGCCATATTCGGCCATTTGTCTACCAGTAGTTGTATCGTAATTATAACTGATAATATCACTCCATGGATAAATGTTATCAAAATCATTTGTTACTGTACTACCATTTTTAGTAGCATTAGCTACTTTACCAACAGCATCGTCATATCTTTCCCATGCTGATGATGTTGAAGTAAGTAGTCTTCTAACTGTATATTTTTTAGGTGTAAAAGAACCTAACTTTATTGTGGCATAAGTACCATCAAATTCAGCTATTAGGCGATATTTATCATTTTTATTACTCGAAATAGTCTTAATGTATGTACGTAAACCTTGTGATATATCATTTTTATTTTTAATTTCATTATTAAGGTCATAAGTATCTTCATGAGTTAGAATAAGTTTTTTAATACCTGTTGTTTCAAGTAAAGCGCGACAATAATGATATTCGATAAAATAATTAGAAGGACAACCTGTTATATCAATATATGATTCATTATCCAAAGCATCAGTCATCTTATAAAAATCATCATTCATTATCATTTTTTTAACATTGTTAAGTGCATATATGTCATTAACATTGTTATAAGTAACTGATCTTTCATAACTATTATTAAGTGAAATAAATTGAAGATATATTATTAATAAAGCTGCAATAACAACAGTCGAAACAACTATTGTTTCAGCCATAATAAACCCTTTATCCCAACTTTTTTTCATAAAATCGCCCCTTTAGTGTTGAAATTATCATAAATATATTATATAATAATTTTGAAATAAAAACTAGTCCTAAAAGATACAAAAGGGGTTGAAATTATGATTAGACAATTTGATTTCGAGAAAGTGCCTGTAGTAGAAGTAGTAAATGAAATACTAGTTGATGCAGCTAAACGAGGAGCATCTGATATACATTTCGATCCTCTAAGCGATCATATGAAGATAAGAATACGTATTGATGGTTTACTTCAAGATTATTCTGAAGTACCTAATTCTATAAAGAAAAACTTAATTACACGTATTAAAATCATTTCTAGTATGAACATTACTGAATCAAGATTACCTCAAGATGGCGCTATTAAAACTAGATTACAAGACATTAACTTGGATTTGCGTGTTTCATGTATTCCAACTAATAATGGCGAAAAAATAGTTATCCGTATTCTTGACTACTCTATGAGTTTAGCTGGTATTGAAAATTTGGGATTCAGTGAGGAAAACTACCATAAAGTATTAAAAATGATAGAAAAACCAAACGGTATTATATTAGTAACCGGTGCTACAGGTTCCGGTAAATCAACAACGGTATATTCTATTTTACAACGTTTAAATACTGAACAAGCTAATGTTGTTACAGTTGAGGATCCAGTCGAAATGAGTATTGAAGGAATTAACCAAATTCAAACAAATAGTGAAATTGGCTTAACATTCTCCTCTGCTCTACGCTCTATCTTACGTCAAGACCCTAACATCATAATGGTCGGAGAAATTCGTGATACTGAAACAGCTAAAATAGCCGTTAGAGCTTCAATTACTGGACACTTAGTATTATCTACTATCCATACAAATAACTCATTAAACACTATTGAACGTTTACTTGATATGGATGTTGAAAGATATTTACTTGCTTCTGCTTTAGAAGGAATTATTTCACAAGTTTTAGCTCGTAAATTATGTCCACATTGTAGAAAATTAAGAAAAACTAATCAATATGAAAAAGATTTATTTAAAAAAGTTTTAGATAAAGATGTTGATGAAATATATACTACTGAGGGATGCGAACATTGTGGTAATGGATACTCTGGACGTATTGCTATCCATGAAGTATTGTTATTCAACCAAGATATTAGAGATGCTATTTCAGCAGGTGTTAGAAAAGATGAATTAAGAACATTAGTATATCAATCTGGAGCTAAAACAATGCTTCAAGATGGTTTGGAAAAAGTATTATCAGGTCTTACTACTTTCGAAGAAATTATTAAGTTAATTGAACTTGAAGGAGATAATAAAGATTCTGGAGGTTTACAACTTGCTTTAAATGATGTTCAAATAGTAAAAAAATCTGAAGAAAATAATGAAGAATTAAATACCACTGTAGAAAAAAACAGTGAAGAATTAAATAATCCAGTTGAAGAAAATGGCGAAGAATTAAATACAGTTGAAGAAAATACAGAAACAAATGATACAACTGATGAAACATTTACAAATCCATTTGCTGATGAAGTAAGTAATGAGTTCAATAACCCATTTGCAACATCAACAGAAAGCTATACTAATAGTGAAGATTTATTTAATAATTTTTAAAAAAGAAAACAGTTCAAATTGAACTGTTTTTTTATATAAATAACATTAATAGAACTGTAATACCTAAAACAATACGGTAGAACATAAATACTTTAAAGTCATGTTTCTTCAAATATTTTAATAAGAATGATATACAGAATAAACCAATAATGAATGATGTTAATATACCAACACCAAATATTAATAAGTTTTCACTTATAATCGTAATTGTATTATCTTTAATTAAACTAAATAAAGCAGCTCCAGCTACAACTGGTACTGATAAAAAGAATGAGAATTTAGCGCTATCCACTTTATTAATACCTAAAGCACGAGAAGCAGAAATAGTTGTTCCACTTCTAGAAAAACCAGGTACTAAAGCTAAAACTTGACTAACGCCAATGATTAAAGCATTTAAAGCAGTCATATTTTCTAAAGATTTGCTTTCTTTACTCTTCTTATCTACCAAATAAATAACAATACCCATAACAATTAAAGCTAAAGCAATTAACCAAATTTGTTTTCTAAAGAAATTATCAAATATATCTTCAAATAATACACCAACAATTCCAGCTGGAATAGTAGCTATGATAAGATACCAGAATAACTTACCTTCTCCTTTAACACCTTTGGTAACACCACTAATTAACAGTTTCCATAAATCATTCCAAAAATATACAACAATAGCTAATAATGTACCAAAATGTAGTGCTAGATCAAATGTTAATTCAAGATTTGAAGCCATATCAGCGCCAATTTTAAATATATCACGAGCAATAATTAAATGAGCTGATGATGAAATTGGTAAAAACTCTGCTATACCTTGTATAATACCTAAAATAATAATATTTATAATGTTCATATCTTCACCTTCCTATATTATGTATTATAACATATATTTAGGATATATAAAACTAAATATTTATTATTTACATTTATATAACATCTCTTTTACTATATATGCATCCGCAAAAATTTTGACGATATAGATTATATTTACGAGATAATTCGATACTTTTTTTATATCCATCTTTCTTTTTAAAATCGCTAATTAAAAATTTAATACCATATTCATCCTGTAGTTTTAAACCTATTTCATTAATCTTATTACTATTTTTATAAGGACTAACTGTTAAAGTCGTTCCAAAATAATCAAAACCAGCGGCCAAAGAAGCTGTTTTTCTTAAACGTAGTTCATAACATTTAAAACATCTTAGTCCGCCCTCTTTTAAGTTTTCATATCCTAAAACCATCTTTTTAAATTCTTCATTATCATAGTCACAATCCATTATTTTAACGCCTAGAATATCACATAATCTTATTTGTTCTTCTTTTCTTTTTAAATATTCTTCATAAGGCTCAATATTAGGATTATAGTAAAGAATTGTTATATCAAAATAATCTTTCAAATATGTAATACAATAACTACTACATGGCGCACAACAACTATGCATTAATAATTTAGGTTTATAATCCAATGATGCAATTAATTTATCTAATTCTAATTGATAATTCATAAAACTCACCTTTAACATTATAGCATAAAAAAAGATGTTTAGAAACTAAACATCAACCAACCTGGTTTGAAAACCATTAATAAACCTATTAAGATCATAACGATACCACCAATTAAATGAGATAATTTATTATATTTAGTTGAGATACCAGTTACTTTTAATGTCTTCATAGCGATAGTAAAAACAACAATATCATCAATTAAGAAGAATAATATATATAATCCCATATAGAAAGCATATTGCGCTGTTGTTAAATCATTAAGCGCTAAAACTTGCGTAAATATTAATGGTAGACCAGATGAACAAGCCAATTCAATTAAGTTAACAGAAATAGCTAATCCTACAACACCAATCAAAGCTAAAGCAAAACTTAATTCACTTTTTAGAAAACTACTTTCATCAGTTGTAGCTTTAGCCACAATATCTCTAATTTTAGATAAGATAGATTTACGTCTTTTATTATCAACAACATGACATCCATCATCTTGTTTACGTTCCTCATAATAATTAATTAAATTAATAGTACCAACAACCAAAGCTACTAATGCTAAAGCTAATCTTATCCATGATACTTGTGTTAAAGTAACAGCCACTTTTAACCAAGCTGCCATAATAGCTAAGTAAACAAGAGCTGAAGTTATTAAGAATGTTAAACCAATCGTCCACATTTTACGTCTATTCTTCATACCAATAATCATTGTTATTAAGAATAGTAAAACCCACATAGCACATGGATTAAAACCATCAATAAAACCTATAAGAGCGGCTACTAATGGTATAGATATTTCGGTTAAATCAATATAATAACCAAATATTTCAATAGAATCTATAGTACCCTCTACCATTTTAATATCGGATACATCCTCATCATTTAAAATTTTAGATATAACATCTACACTTTTAACTTCAACTTCTTTATCAATTAAATGACTAATAGCTTTTTGTGTTCCAGAACTATAGCCTATAAAATATGTATTACCAATTATTGTAAAAGGAACTTGTCGATTTGTTATATTTAAAGCTTCTTTAACTTTAGTCATAAGTAAAGCATTCTCTTCTACTTCCATAACTTCATAGGCATGTAATTCAATATTATCTAAACTATTTAAATACTCCATTTCGGCTTGACAATGTGTACAATACTTAGAATGAAATAGATATACATCAACCTTGTCTTCAGCATCTACATTAGGCACAAAAGCAACTAAACATAATAATATAAAAATTATAATACGTTTCATTCTATACAACCTTTCAAGAACTCTTTAAGTTCATCTTCATTTTTTTCACCTATTAATCTTCCAACTTCTTTTTCACCATCAAAAAGAATAAAAACAGGTAAAATATCTCCAACATTATATTTAGATACAACTTCTTCATCTAAATCATAATCATATTCAACACTTTCAATATTTAAAGCTATTTTATCCAATCTTGAACGCATAATTAAACAAGCTGGACACCACATAGCACTTACTCTTACTAATTTCATTTTAATCGCAAACTTTCTACACATTCTTTAAATGTATCAATAAAATATTTAACCTCTTCAAGAGTAGTTAAACTAGATAAACTAATTCTAATACTTGATTTAGCTCTTTCCATATCATGCGTTAACGCTAAAACAGATTTAGAAAAAGTACCAGTTGAACATGCTGTTTGTGTTGAGATATAAATATCATAACTTTCTAAAGCATGCAACATTGTTTCTGGTTTAACACCTACAATACTTAAATTCAAAACATTTGGTATACAATATTCATTACTATTTATTGTAACACCCATAGGTAAGTTTTCTTTGATCATATTATTTAAATTACTAATATAAGTATATTTTTCATCTAAGTCTTCCAAAGCCAAACGCATAGCCTTAGCAAAAGAAACAATCAATGCTGTAGCTGGAGTACCACTTCTAAAACTTGTTGTACTCTTACCACCATGAATAAGTGGTTCTAAAGAAATATTTTCTTTTTTATATAATAAACCAATTCCTTTAATACCATATATTTTATGAGCAGAAAAACTAGCTAAATCAACATTAGTTAAATCAATTTTAATCTTACCTAGCGCTTGTGTCATATCAACATGGAAATAACATTTAGGATATTGTTTTAATAATTCACCTATTTCATCGATTGGTTGAACAATACCTATTTCACTGTTAACAGCACATATACTAACTAAAATAGTATCATCAGTTAATAATTCTTTTAATGAATCAAGATCAACAACACCATATTCATTTGTTTTAACAAACTCTACTTCAAAACCTTGCTTTTGTAAATAAGTTAAAGGTCCATATATAGAAGAATGTTCAAATTCTGTTGTTATAATTTTTTTACCTCTATTACTATAAGAACTAGCTATACCTTTAAGTACTGTATTATTAGATTCAGAAGCACCAGAAGTATATATAATTTCACTTTCTTTAATATGTAATAAATCAGCTATTTGTTTTGTAGCAGCATTTATAATACTATTAGCTTCAACGCCTAATTTATGCAATGAGTTAGGATTACCTATAAAATTATTACTTACGTCAACAAATGATTTTAAAACATCAGGATTTGTTGGTGTCGTAGCAGAATAGTCTAAATATGTCATATAATATCACCTTCTTTAATTTTATCAAAAAAAAATTAGAATGTAAATTCTAATTTTGAAATATTAAATTATAAGTTAAAGTGACAAAGTTATCAGGTGTTCTAACACTACATACAGAATTACTTACAGCGTTTTTATTATAATTTAAACGATAATTGTAATCGATGATACAAGGTCCTGTTACTTCATATTCATTATATGAATAATCCAAATTATAAAGTAAGTCATCAATAGTTTGTAAAGAACTAGTATCAAAGACTAAACCGTCTTTATATATTCTTATTTTACCATTATTTAAACTATTTACATCAGTTACATTTGTATTATTTAACACTAATCTTCCAAGATTAGGTAAATTAATAGCATTAACATCACTAATAGGAGCATTAGATAAATCAACTGATTCTAATGTTACTAAAGAATTTATTAAAGTAATATCACTAATACTATCTAAAGCAATACTTTTGATATTTAAGGATGCTAAACTATCAAAAATACTTAAATTAGGAGCATTATATATCTTTAATTCAGTTAAATTTTTAAAATTCTCTAATCCAACCAAAGATGTGATATCATCCCTTATAGTAAACACTTTGTAACTATCAATACTATCTTGCGATAATTTAACTGTATTATTGCTACACTCACTATTTAAATCACTAGCTACTTTCTGACATACTAATGAATCTTCAAAACTAATAGATAATCTATCATCAACTTTAGTAGGCTTATGCACATTAGTCACCAAAATAACTAAACTCATAGCAATAATTAATGAAACGACAGATGTTATTTTTAATACTTTACTTCCATCCATAATATACCCTTCTTTCTTCTATATTAAAAATATATCAAAAAAAGAATAAAATAACAATATCATTTTATTCTTTTTGACATTTTGTTTATAATTTAAATTCACTTGGTATACTAGCTGTAAAAGTCATTGTTTTATTAGTTAAAGGATTAATAATCACTAGTTTATTAGCATGTAAAAATAATCTTTTAGAATTATCTTTAACACCATATTTTGTATCACCAACAATTGGATGACCAAGTTCTTTTAAATGTACTCTTATTTGATTTTTTCTTCCTGTATCAATATTAACATATAACCACGTATATGAATCATTTTCTTTGATTTTTTTATAATGTGTAATAGCTAATTTACCCGAAGAAGATGAATGAACAAAATGATTTTTATCTTCATATAAATAACTTCTGATTGTACCACTATCTTTCATCTTACCAGATACCATAGCAACATATTGTCTTTCCTTGACTAAATCATTCCAATTATCTTGATATAGTTTTTTAATATTTTCACTCTTAGAAAACATTAATACTCCCGATGTATCTTTATCAAGACGATGAATAATAAATATTTTATTATGAGGATTATTCTTTTTAACATAATCACTAACCAAATTATATACTGTTACACTTTTATTATTATCTGTATCAACAGATAACATGCCCTCTTTTTTATTTATAACGATGATATTGTTATCCTCATATATAATATCAATATCCTTTGATTTGTTATACTTGTTAATACTAACTACTTGGCCTTTTTTTAATAAATGATTGTACTTAGTTACAACTTTATCATCAACTAATACACTACCATGTGTAAGTAAGGATTTAATTTCTTTTTTAGAATATTTATAATTTTCAATTAAAAAAGTAAATAATTCGCAAGATTCAACTACTCTATTCATCTAAACCAAACTTTTCTAAATATTCTTCATAAGATATTTGTTTATCTCTTACTTTACCATCATTTTTAAATTCAATTAAACGATTGCTTACTGTTTCAATTAATTCTTGATCAAATGTTGCATATACTAAAACACCATTAAATCTTTTTAAGCCTTCGTTTAAAGATGTAATTGATTCAATATCCAAATGATTAGTTGGTTCATTGAATAATAAAACATTACCTTTTTCCAACATCATTTTACTAAACATACATCTTACTTTTTCGCCACCTGATAAAACATTTACTTTTTTTAATGTTTCTTCACCAGAAAATAACATTCTACCTAAAAAGCCACGTATAAAACTATCATCCTTATTATCTGAATATTGTTTTAACCAATCAACCATATTAGTATCTTTTTCAAAATATTTAGCATGGTTTTTAGCAAAATAAGATATTTTAACATTACTACCTATTTTAATACTACCTGAATCAGGTTGTATTTCGCCTGATAAGATTTGTAAAAAAGCTGTCTTAGCTATCTCATTATTACCAATTAAAGCAATTTTATCAGAAGGAAAAATCGTCATACTTAAATCTTTAATAATTTCTTTACCATCAATACTATAATTAATTTTTTCTAAACTTATAACTTCTTTACCAACATTTTTATCAAATTCAAAATTAATATAAGGATATTTTCTACTAGATGGTTTAATATCATCTAAAACAATTTTTTCTAAGGATTTTTTTCTCGATGTAGCTTGCTTAGATTTAGATGCATTAGCAGAAAATCTTCTAATGAAATCTTCTAATTCCTTAATCTTTTCTTCTTTTTTCTTATTTGATTCTTTCATTTGCTTTTGAATTAATTCACTAGATTGATACCAAAAATCATAATTACCAGCAAATAAAGTTATTTTTTCATAATCGATATCTAACATATGTGTACATACTTTATTTAAGAAATGTCTATCATGTGATACAACTAAAACAGTATTTTTAAAATTAATTAAAAATTCTTCTAACCAAAAAATACTTTTAGCATCCAAACCATTGGTAGGTTCATCTAATAGTAATATATCAGGTTCACCAAATAAAGCTGAGGCAAGCAATACTTTTACCTTATCGGTATCCTTTAATTCTGACATCATACAATTATGTAATTCATTTTTAATACCTAATCCTGATAATAAAATAGCGGCATCACTTTCGGCTTGCCAACCACCTAATGATGCGAATTCCTCCTCTAAAGCAGCTGCTCTAATACCATCTTCATTAGTAAAATCAACTTTCATATAAAGATTATCTTTTTCTTTCATAATGTCATATAATTTGCTGTTACCCATAATAACTGTATCAATAACAGTATAATTATCATATTCATTGTGGTTTTGTTTTAAAACAGATAATCTTTGATCTTTACCAAGTATAACCTCACCTGTTGTACTTTCAATTTCACCTGATAATATCTTCAAAAATGTAGACTTACCAGCTCCGTTAGCGCCAATAATACCATAACAATTATCATCTTTAAATTCAATATTAACGTTTTCAAATAAAGTCCTCGTATTAAAACGCAACGATAAATTATTTACTTTTAACATATTCTACCTCTATCCATCTTGTGATTACTTTTACAATGTAACCAATCTCTTCTTCTGTTAATTCTTTTTCATCATCAATATGATGTATTTTATATAAACATCCACGACAACAAGTTCCTGTCGCATGTTGCGCTATAAAAGTGGGATGAACTTGCCTCATAGGCGTCTGTTTGCCATCATTAGGAAGTTTAACTTTTAAACGCTTATTAATTATATCATAAGTATCACTTTTTATTTTATCTAAACCTTTTTCATTGATATAACCAATCATTTTATTATTTAAATGAAAAGATCCTCTAAACTTAGATTTAGATAATGAATTCAATAAATTATCTATCATTACATCCTCTTTGATTCCATTTGAAAATAATTAGTGATATAACATACATAAGAACTAATATAAACATAAAAACAAAAACAATTGTATTCAAACCACCTTGTGCGAAACCATAGAAATCATAATCATATGATATCACGCCATTTTCAACATGCATCAAAATATTAGAAACATAAAATATACCATATAACAAAACAGGAATTAAAGCTAAATAAATCGTTTTGTTATTCAATTTAACCTTCTCGTATTTAGCAAATGATATGATAGCTAAAAGAGGCACAATTAGATGAAATAATAAATTACTATTAACATATAATAAATAAAATTTGTTACCATAAAACCTTGTTAACCAAAACAAAGTTATAAAGAAAGTTAAAGCCACAGCTGAAGCACCTATATATTTTAAAATATAAACAAAATTAGGTATTACAATTTTCTTTTTCAAATTTAAGTATTCATAAATAGCTAATATAAGTGAAACAATACCAACTAAAATATTAGAATCAACTGTAAAATATCTAAAAGCCGAAAAACTACTACTAGATAACACTTCTAATTTAACCATAAATTGAAATCCTGTCATCATAAAAATAGTTCCTAATAAAACTAATATAAAAATAATAGTATTATAAATTAAAGATTTTTTAATATTCATCAAAACCACCCAATAACATTATATAGTATTTACATGTAAAAAGCAAAAACTTTCATTGACAAATATATATCTGCCAACTATAATATACCCTATCAAGGAGGCGTTATATGAAGGTATATCGTATCGTTAGAAATTATATTGATCCTAATTTTATTATGTATAATGATTTTCAATCAATATATTATGACTTAGGATACATGAGTTTCTCCCATATAATAAATCCGTGGTATGCCAACACAATGTGTGGCAAAATAAAAGAAATCGGTAATTTTTATTTCTTATTTATTGAGGATGCTTTGAACTTTACAAACTTTAATATTGCATGTTCAAATACAGTAAAACTATTAGAATTTGATTTTCCTGAAGAGTTAGTATTTTCATTAATTGGTGTTGGTGAATATGGTGAAACACACAATTTTGGAAAATATGGTTACCCTTGCTCTGAGACATATATTTATAAATCTTCCATAAAAGGAAAAACTATAGATAATACTGATATAAAAGATGAAGATATAAAAAAAATAGTCCTACAAGACTTAAAACAAACTATACAAATTCAAATAGATTGCCAATACTATGGTTCTATCTTAAGAAATATTAAAAAATATCCTGTAAAAAGTATGAATGACATTAAAACAAAAGAATTTAATAGAATATATGATGAGTGTTGCGCCGAAATATTAAAAGATAGAAGACAAATAATAAAAACGCCTTATATAACAAATAAATCCTGTATGTTAGCTGGAAATACATTGCATGATAATAATATAAACAATAGCTTATTGGAAAAAAATGGTTTTCACATTGATAAATCATCAGAATGGCGAAAATTAAAACTTGAAATAGCGCGTAGTTTGGAAAATAATGACACTAAAACTGCTATAGAATGCGTCAAGAGCATTAAAAGAAACTATCATTGACATTATTTATGCGTATGCTAAAATATAAATTAGAAAATGAGGATGATAAAATGAAAAAAATACTAGCAAGTTTAGCCATAATATCTTTTATAATAACTGGATGTAATACAAAAGAAGATATACCAACACCTGATGAACAAAATACACCCAAAATAGAAGTTTTAGAAAAAACTATATCTTTAAATAATCAAAAAATAACTGTAAAATTGGACTATGCTTTAGTTAATAGCGACGAAGAAATATATAATGTTATTTTAAATGTAGAAAATAAAGAATTAGAAAGAATCAAAGTATATGGTATTGATAGTGTAAAAATACTTATGGAAAAAGCAATTATAACAACTATTAAAGGCCAAGATAAAGAGTATTTATTATTCAGTCCAAACACTTATTTCACTATTTGGGCTACTTCTGATTTATATATACTAAATACAAACGATATTATAGCTAAATTACATGATGAAGAAAATATTTCTTTAGTATTAACTGGTAACGGTATCAATAAATATAAACAAGCAGAAAATGGAAAATATAATAGATTCTATACTATTACAAACGATACAATATACTATTTAACTAGTCCTGATGCAAGTATTAAAAATATCACAGAATATGTCGTTACAATCAATAATGACACTATAACAACATCTAAAACAGGAAACAAATTTGTAGGATCAGAACCTGAAGGTGGAAGTTCTACTTTAGCAACTATTTCAGCATATTAAAACATCTTGAATTTCAAGATGTTTTTTTGTACTCTGGTGTCCACGGGCAGAATCGAACTGCCGACCTACAGCTTAGGAGGCTGTCGCTCTATCCTACTGAGCTACGAGGACGTGAAAGGTTTTAAAAACCTATTCATATTATATCATTATTTCTTTAAAGCATCTATAATTTTATGCCATAAATTACCTGAAGAATAATTTAAAATACCTACTTTATATACTTTTAAGCCATATCTAATTAATAGATATATAGCAGCAATAGTTAATGATATAGATATAATCATATCAATAGCTGTAAACTCGCCCATTACAAGTAATGAAGGGCTTAAAATAGCTGATATAAATGGTATATAACCCAATATTCTAATGAATAAAGATCCTTTAAACATGCCAGCCATAATAGCTAAATAATAACCTAATAAATTAGCCATCATAATAGGTGTTTGTATTTGTTGGAAATCTTCAGCATTAGTTGTCATACTAGCTAAAACACCAGCTAGTAATGAATACGCTATAAAATTTACTAACATTAATAATAGAATTAAAGGAATAATAAATTTCAAATTAGATAAGAAACTAAGTGGTAAAACACCATCTAATTGTCCAATTAAACCTGTAGTCATACTTCCTATAGTTGTATTAGTCACCATTCCTCTAACAACAAAACCAGCAACTAAATAAATAATTAACAATAAACCTTGTGTGATGATGAAGATATTACCAGCAGCACATTTACTAAAGAAATGAGTTGCAGGTGAAACATTCGAAATAATTATCTCCATACCTCTTGTTGTCTTTTCGTCATTTACCTCGGCTCCTATCATTTGTACTAAGAAAATAACTAACATAAAGAATGGCAATATAACGATAGGAAATACTGTACTCATAATAGCATTCATATTTTCCTCTAAAGAATCTTTAGATTCATCTAATATTGTCCTTTGTATATCAACATTACCTACTAAATCATTGTATTGTTCACTACTAATATTATACTTAACAACAGCTAATTGTGTTTTAACATTACTTAATGACATTGTAATTAAGGTAGTAGTAACCGTATCAACATAATCATTACTGATCATTTCAACATCAATAATATTATCACTTTTATCAATAACTAATATAATAGCATTTTTTAAATCATCTGATAGTTTTTCAACCATTTCGTCTCTAGATAATGTAGCTTTTTCTACTTCATAACTATCCGCCATACCATATTGTTCTAAACCAGCAGTAATAGCTTGGTTAAACATATCATATGATGATGCATTATCAACTACATATATTTGGTGTTTGTCATCAAAGTCACCACCAAAATATTTAATAATTAAATCAATGTTACTAACAGCTATAATAGCTAAAGCTAAAAGAATATTAGCTATAACAAACCATTTAGTTTTCATTTTTCGTTGTAAACTAATTTTTGTTAAATACTTAAATTTATTTTTCATATGCTTCACCTACTTTAGCTATAAATATTTCATTTAAACTTGGTTCTTCAACAACAAATTCAGTTATGTTATTACATTTTTTAACATAGTTGAAAACATTTGACGTCATATCAATATTTTCTATTTGAACTTTGTATCCATCATTGAATGGGTATGCATCTACAACGCCTTCTATTTTTCTTATTTCATCTAAAACAATATCACCTTTTATTAAGATATTTTTCTTACGATATTTTTTCTTAATACTAGCTAAATCACCAGACAATACATCTTTACCATTTAGTAAAACCATAATTTTTTTACAAAATAATTCAACATGCTCCATACGGTGAGATGAGAAAATAATCATACTACCAGATTTAGATAATTCAATTATCTCTTTTTTAAATAACTCTATATTTAATGGATCTAAGCCACTAAATGGTTCATCTAATATCAATAAACGTGGTCTATTAATAACAGCTGTAATGAATTGAACCTTTTGTTGATTACCTTTAGATAATTCTTTAATCTTTTTATTTTTATATTCAGGTATTTCAAATTTAACAAGTAATTCATCCATACGTGATAAAATATCTTCTTCCTTCATACCTTTTAAAGTTCCATAATATAAGCATTGTTCTTTAACTGTTAATTTAGTTAATAAACTTCTCTCTTCTGTTAAAAAACCAATTTGATCAGTTACGGAATAATCAATTTTTTTATCATCCAATGTTATCTTACCTTCACTACATTCTAACAATCCCATAATCATTCTAAATGTAGTTGTTTTACCAGCTCCATTAACACCTAATAAACCAAATATTTCTCCTTCTTTAACTTCAAAAGAAATATTATCTACAGCCTTAAAATCACCATAATATTTTGTTACATTCTCTACTTTTAACATCTGTTTCACCTCTTAATTATAAATCTAAATATATCATTATATGTAATAATGAACATGAGTATCATTAATAATATCAAACCGATTGAATGAATTAAATTTTCAAATTTAACATCAACTTTACTACCTTTAATTTTTTCAATTATCAAAAATAATACTCTACCACCATCAAATGCTGGAAAAGGAAGTAAATTAATAAAACCTACATTGATACATAAATAAGCTATTAAGTATATAATATTTAAAAATCCAGCTCTAGCGCTTTGACCAACAATATTATATATACCAACAGGGCCTGATAAAGAAGATAAACTAATTTTACCTGTAAATAAATAACTTATTGTAACAACCATTTGCAACATCAAACTATTAAATTTTGTTATAGCATATTTAATAGCGGGAATAAATCCTTTTTCAACATTATAACCCAATTCAAAGCCATAAATATAACCATCATCTACCACTTCTGGTTTTAAAACAACATCATATTTTTGACCATTTCTTTCAACCACTAACTTTAAATCTTTTCCATAATTTACCTGGTATTCCAACATAAAACGATCATAATCTTTAACTTTAACCTTATCTACTTTTACTATTTTATCATTGATGTTTAATACACTATCTTCTTTAACATTAGTCACAACTAATGTATGATATGTATTACCATTAATTAAACCAATGATAAATAAAATAACAATTGCGAATAAGAAATTAAACATAACACCGGCAATAACGGTTAAGAAACGTTCTGTCCAAGTCTTTGATTGCATTTTAGCTATTTCTGGTATATCCTTATCCTGTTCCATACCTTCGCCAGCCATAGAACAAAAACCACCGATAGGAAACAATCTTATACCATACTCTGTTTCATCATTTTTTCTTTTAAATTTAAATATTCTAGGTCCCATACCAATACAAAATTCATAAACATATATACCAGCTTTCTTGGCAAATATAAAATGACCTAATTCATGAACAAATATGGTTATACTAAGAACCAAGACAAAATAAATAAATGTCATATTAATCTCCTTTATAAAATTGTAATAACAAATAAACTAGCTAACATAACAAAAATCATATTATCTAATCTATCTAAAACACCGCCATGTCCAGGCATTAAATTAGAATAATCTTTAATACCATAATTTCTCTTGATTAATGAGAAGAATAAATCACCAAATTGACCAACTATTGATAATAAAATAGTTATCATAACCGTTTTTAATGGATTAATACCACTAATAAAAATATAAAAATATAAAGAACAAATTAAAGTACCAAATACTAATCCACCTAAAGCACCTTCCCAAGATTTATTTGGTGAGATGCTGTTAATTTTATGTTCACCAAATTGTGTACCAATTAATTGTGCGAAACTATCATTTGTACAAGAAATTAAGAATAAATATATAAAATAATATAAACTGATATTACGATTTATAATCATAGTAGAAAAACTTATCGCCATAAAAATAGTTATACCTAATAAAGAAAATCCTTTATTTGTATTAAATTTAATATCTTTATAGTTATATAACATAATAAAAGCAGACATCAATAAAATAATAGCAAGTAATCTAAAGTCTATAAGATTAGTAAAACTAATTTTATGCATATTAGATATAATAATGCCTAAATAAAGAATATAAGTAATAAATTTAATTAATTTGCTTTTTGTCATTAGATTAACAATTTCACGCATGCCTAATAAAGATATAATGATAGCATAAACATAAAATGGTTTCCCACCCATAATTATCAAAGGTAAACTAATACATAAAGCTATTAATGCACTAATTAGTCTTTTTTTCATAATCTATTCCTCCAAATCGACGATTTCTTCTATTAAACTCTTCTAAAGCTTTATCAAATTCTTTACTATCAAAATCTGGAAACAATACATCAGTAAAATACAATTCAGCATATGATAATTGCCACAACATAAAATTACTTAAACGTATTTCTCTACCAGTACGTATCAATAAATCAATACCTGGTAAATCATTATATAAGTATTTTTCAAACAAATTTTCATCTAATATGTTAATATCGACATTATCATTAACTATTTTTTTGCATGCATCAACTATTTCTTTATGTGAACCATAATTTAAACAAAAATTAATAGTTCCATTTTTATTATCTTTTGTTTTAGATGTTACTTCTTCCATAACATTTATAACATCATCATTTAAATTATCCCTACTACCTGAGAAAACTATTTTGTAGCCTTTTTTATTATATTCTGTAAAGTTTTTCTTAAACATCTTTACAAATAAATCCATTAAATAATCTACTTCTTCTTTACTTCGTTTAAAATTTTCAGTTGAAAAGACATATAAGCTTAATACTTTGACACCTTTTGCAAATACATAATCTGTTAGCTTATCTAAGTTTTTAGCACCTTCTAAGTGTCCTTCACTACGTGATAAGCCTCTTTCCTTAGCCCATCTGCCATTACCATCTAAAATTATTCCTACATGATTTGGTACCATCTTATCACCCTAATTAATATTATAATATAAATGCTAATTTAATACAATAAAAAAAGGAGAATAATTCTCCCTTAATATGCTTTATGAAGCTGGAATATAACATCTTCTCTCGCCATTTACAGAATACTCTGAACCTTGTGCACAGGCTTTAATTGTTGGAACATAACATCTATATGAACCATTTGTATAATACGTTGAACCTTGTGAACATGACAAGTATTCATCAGTAGTCCAACCAGTGCACTCATAAGTCGTACAACTTATTAGCCATTCTGTCTGTTGTTTACCGGTATTAGCGCATGTACGACCACATTCAACACCAGTATCACTACCAGGACAAACGTCTGAATATGCTCTACACTTGTCATCTATGCATGTAGAGTGCGTTGACCAACCACATGTACACTGTGTATATTCATAACTTCCTGTTTGTCGCACAGAGGTACAATAAGTATCACCATATCTTGTATAAGCTTCACCAACATCACATATATACCCATATGATGAATTGTTTACGAAACTACCTGTTGAACATGTTGTAGTCGGCGTTGGCGCACCAATATCACATATATATCCTAATGATGAATTATACGTTAATGTTCCTGTTGTACATTTAAATGAAATGGTTGCTGCTTTATAACATCTCATGCCTGAATCATAACCAGAATAATAACTCCATCCCGATGGACACGAATACCTAGTTACATATTCACCATTTTCAGAACAGCTTGTAGTCCAACTATATTCGTCACAAGTTCGATAATACCTAACATAACTTGTTGTATTGTAACAAGATGTCGTACTCCACCTACAACCTCTTGAATTGTTATATGGAATACTTTCTGAGTCACAGCATTCATAAGTGCCGTCCCAATCCCATTCTCTAGATGAAACCGGATTGTTAGCTACGCATATATATCCTGTTGAGGTTTCTGTTAAAGTTCCTTCTGAACATGTAACACTTGCTCTCCATATTGCATATAGTTTAGTATTACTAGAAAAACTATATGATGTACCAGGATTATGGGTTACTGCACTTGTGCTAGTACCATAGCCCATGAAGATATAACTTCCTTTTGTAAAATTAGTAACTCTTGGTGCTACTGAACAGCTTGTATCAGTATTATACATATTACATGTACTTGGCTCCATTGTTCCACTACCACCATTAGCGTCATAACTTACTGTTATTGTCTTATATGTTATAGGGTACCATGTTATATTATTTGTATTTGCAGATATCATCAAACTTTTTGTTGATGTGTTATAAGCGGTATTATTACTTGTGTCATTAGCACTTACATTATACCCTACAACAGTATAACCATCTCTTGTAATCGTAGGCGCTATTAAAGAACAATTCGTACTTTGAGCATGACCATTATATGATGCTACTATAGTACATGTTTGATCTTCTGCTGTAGATAACGTTGCACCATTAGCATTAAATTTAGCAGTATATGTTATAGAATCTTTTTTAGTTATCGCATAGTATGTCGCACTGTCACTTACACTCTTCTCTGTATTTGCACTCCAACTACTTGTTGTTCCATTTTGTGAAGTATTAAATCCTACTACCGTTGGTGTATTACTTGATGCTGTGATTGTTGGTGATGTAATTGAACAACTTGTTGCTTCATTCCACATATCACATGACAATGTAATAGCTGTTGTTGAGGCAGAGCCGATACTAGTAGCTCCATTTGGATCAAATGTTATTGTTACTGTTTTTTTCCATATTGCATATAATGTTATGTTGCTATTTGCTGTATACGAAGCACCACTAGCATATGCTACAGTCGTTGTGTTTCTAGTTGTACCCCATCCTACAAATGTATAACCTGTTCTTGTTGGTATAGTTGAGGTTATATTAGTACTTAAATCTTGTTGTTTTGTAGTACTTGCTATACTTCCTGTTCCACCATTTACATCATAACTAATTGTATAGCTATTTACTGCTATTGCAGTACTTGTTGCCGCATTACCAGCTCCTGTTGTTACTGTTACTTTATATGTTCCTGCTTCTGCTGTTGTATAACTAATACCTGTTGCTCCTGTTATTGGTGTTGTTCCATTATACCATTGATAGCTATACCCTGATATCGTTGTTGATGGTGTTACTGTGGCTGTAAAGACATTCTTGTTACTTGATACAGTCTTAGCTACGCTTACTGTTGGTACAGTTTTATCTACCTTGATTGTATATGTTCTTGTACTACTATTTCCAGCTTTATCTGTTGTTGTGACAGTGACATTAGTTCCAGAAGTATTACTTGTGATTGATGTAGCACTTATAGTTGTTGAACCATGGCCTGATAATGTATCTGTTCCATTTACAGCTGCTAACGTTACATTAGATTTATACCAACTATTTGTTCCTAATGTACCTGTTATTGTTGCTGTACCTGCTGTTGGAGCAGTCTTATCTAGTTTATATGCATCACTACATATTACTTCACTTGTTTGATTATAATTATCAGTTGCCTGTACACAGATTCTATTATTACTACTTTCTGTACTTATTAAACGTGTTGCCGTAGTATTTGTTACAACAGAACCATTTGTTGGATTACATGTATCTGTTGTGGCTGTACATACTTTGAATTCTTTTATACCATGTCCTGACTGGTCATATACCTCAATGTCAACAACAAAATCATTTCTTGCCCAGCCATTACTATTTATAGCATTTTCATAACCATAATGTAACTTAAATGTAACGATTGGCGCGCCGGATGATACTGTTACTTTTCTTGTAACTGTTTTAACGTTACCAGCATTATCTTTTGCTGTATATACAACATTAGTTACACCAGTCTTTGATGTATCTACTGTCTCTGGTGAATGCGTACATGTATCTACTCCACTTGTTGCATCACTACATGTTACACCTGCATCTAGGTTAACTGTAGCTCCTACATTCACATTTATATCGGCTATACCATTAATTTCTGGTTTTGTTTTATCAATCTTAAGTGTAGAACTACATATTTTATCACTTACGTTACCAACGTTATCGTATACGATGGTGCATACTTGTGTTGAAGCAACATCTGTTATAGTTATTGCAGTTGATGCAGTTTCTAATGTCGTAGGTGTACAGCCTGTTCCTTGACACCATTTGTATTCTTTAACGCCTGAGCCAACATCTGATGGTGTCATAGTAACTGCAACATCACTTGTATACCATCCATTACTTCCTGTAGTACCATCAATATTGAATGACATAGTAGGTTTTATTGCATCTCTCGTAATAGCATACCATGTTTTACCTGTATTACTTGATGATAATGTTATTGTTTTATTTGTTGCATTGTATGCACTATTTGAAGATGTACTTGCTGAATTTGTATCAAATCCTATAATTGTATAACCACTTCTTGTAATTGTTGGAGCTGTAATGACACATGTTGTTGCTTGCGCTTCTCCATTATACGTAGCTACAATTGTACAACTTTGATCACTTGTTGATGATAATGTTGCTCCATTGGCATTAAATTTAGCTATATATGTCAACGCACTTTTTGTTGTGATTGCATAATATGCTACATTTCCACTTATACTCTTAGCTGTATTATGATTCCATGATGATGTTGTTGCAGTAGCTGATGTTCCATATCCAACTACCGTTGGTGTATTACTTGGTGCTATGATTGTTGGTGATGTAATTGAGCAACTTGTTGCTTGCGCTGTTCCATTATATGACTCAGCTATTGTACAACTTTGTGTAATACTTGCTTCTGTTGATGCACTTCCACCATTAGGTGTTTGACTTGCTGCACCATTCTTATAGAATGTTACAGTATATGTCACAGCACCTTTTTTAGTTGTTGCATCATATTCGCCATTATCGCTTACTTGTAATTCTGTTTCTGGCGTCCAAGTTTGGGGACCTGACCCTGATTTTTTAGTCCATCCAACTACGGTTGGTGTATTACTTGAAGCAGTAATCTTAGGTGATGTAATCTTACAATTTGTCGTTGCATTCCACATTTCACATGATAGTGAAATTGGTATTGTTGAAGAAGAACCGATACTAGATGCACCATTTGGATTAAATGTTATTGTTACTGTCTTCTTCCATATTGCATATAGTGTTGTTCCACTATTAGCTGTATATGAAGCACCACTTGCATATGATACTGTTGTTGTTGTAGCACTAGTACCCCATCCCATAAATGTATATCCTGTTCTTGTTGGTACTGCTGTTGTTATATTAGTACTTAAATCTTGGATTTTTGTAGTTGTTCCTACTGTTCCAGATCCACCATTTACATTATATTCTATTGCGTAACTTCCTATTGTTATCGCATTACTTGTTACTGATAGACCTGCTTGCGTTGATACTACTAATTTATATGTTCCTGCTTGTGTTGTCGCATAATTACTACTTGTTGCTCCTGATATTTCTATATTATTTCTATACCATTGGTACTTATATCCTGATACAGTTGTTACAGGAGTTACTGTTGATGTTAATACATTTTGATTATTTGATACACTCTTTGCTATTGTTGCTGATGGTGCGTTTTTGTCTACGCCAATTGTATATAATCTTGTTGCCACATTTCCTGCATTATCTGTCGTTGTTACAGTAACGACCGTACCTGATGTATTGTTTGTTATACTTGATGGGCTTACAGTTGTTGAAGCATGTCCTGATAAGCTATCAGATCCATTTATTGCATTTATTGTTACGTTAGAAGTATACCAATCATTTGTACCGCTAGTACCGGTAAACGTTGCTGTACCTGCTGTTGGGGCTGTCTTATCCAGTTTATATGCATCACTACATATAATAGGACTTGTCTGATTATAATTATCAGTTGCCTGTACACAAATTCTATTATTTCCGCTTTCTGTGCTTATTAAACGTGTTGTGGTAGTACTTGTCACAATAGAACCGTTTGTTGGATTACATGTATCTGTTGTCGCTGTACATACTTTGAATTCTTTTATACCATGTCCTGAATTATCTGTTACATTTATTGTTACATAGAAATCATTTCTAGCCCATCCATTACTATTTATTGCCCCGGCTGCTGCTGTATAACTTACTGATGGTGCATCTGTTTCTATCGTCACTTTTCTTGTAACTGTTTTAACGTTACCAGCATTATCTGTCGCTGTATATACAATATCATGCACTCCTGCTTTTGATGTATCAACTGTTTTAGGATTATAATCTAATTCATATATACCACTAAGTCCATCTTGAGCAGATGCTTCTAAATTAACTGTGCCATTTTTAGCCACAACTAAATCTCCTATACCTGTAATGATAGGTTTAACTGTATCTACTTTAATTGTGCTACTACATAGCTTTTCACTATTATTTCCTGCTTTATCATATGCTACAGAACATACTTGTGTTCCTAAACCATCTGTAATAGAGACTGTCTTTTTGCCTGTCTCTTTATTTGTAGGATCGCAATTATATCCCGTGCACCATAGATAATAATCTACTCCTGACTCTAAATCAGTAGTTTCAATTTCGACATATACGTTACTTGTATACCAATTATTATTTCCTTTTGTTCCTGTAATATTATAATTCAAATTTGGTTGTGTTTTATCTACTTTAATTGTATATTCTCTTGTTGATGTGTTTCCAGCTTTATCTGTTGATGTTACTGTTACTGTAGTACCATTAGTATTATTCGTAATAGAAGCTGTATCAACTATTGTTGTGCTATGTCCTGATAAAGCATCTGATCCATTGATAGTAGCTATATTGACATTCGATAAATACCAATCACCTATGCCTTTTGTGCCAGTTATTCTGATTGTACCTGCTGTTGGAGCAGTTTTATCTAATTTATATGCATCACTACATATTACTTCACTTTTTTGCCCATAATTATCTTCTGCTTGGACACAAACTCTATTGTTATTACTTTCTGTACTTATTAAACGTGTTGCCGTAGTATTTGTTATTACTGATCCATTTGTTGGATTACATGTATCAGTTGTTGCTGTACACAATCTAAATTCTTTAATACCATGTCCTGAATTATCTTTGACATTGACATTTACATAAAAGTTTTCATTAGCCCAACCATTACTATTGATTATGTTATCTGCTATAACAAAATTAACTGTTGGAGCTTCAGCTGAAACATTAACTTTTCTAGTCAAACTCTTAGTATTTCCAGCTTTATCTACAGCTGTATAAGTAACTGTATGAACACCTGCTTTAGATGTATCAATACTTGTTGGTGTATGTGTGAAAGAAGATATTCCACTCGTAACATCTTGAGCACTAGCATTTAGATTTACGCTTCCACCTTTATTTACAACAATATCACCAATTCCTGTAATTTCTGGTTTTACAGTATCTATCTTGATTGTATCTGTACATATTTTATTACTATTGTTAACAGCCATATCATATGCTATAACACATACTTGTGTTCCTACATTATCTGTAAGTGATATTGTCTTGTTTCCTGTTTCTCTATTAACCGGTTCACAATCCATACCCGTACACCATGTATAAAAATTTAACCCCGATTCATTATCAACTACACTTATTTCAACATATGCAGATGTGGTATACCAATTATTGTTACCTAAAACACCTGTTACATTATAAGTTACAATAGGAGCATTATTATCAACACCTAAATAACCTAATGTGCAGTCATCTGTTTTTTCTAGATCACCATAAAAATTTTTAACATAGCATGAACCATCTAATCTAATAGATAATGCTGTTAAACCTTTACTATTTGCATATAATTCACCATCAGCTTGAGGTTTATTATCAATACTAACATTGTCATAAATGTTATTTAATTGTTTAACATCCTCTTTTTTATATGGATCAATCATACTTTCAGCATAATAATTTTCTGCTGCCCTTATCAAATTAGTAGCCGTCAGCATATTAGCCCTATCTCTTAATGTTGCAATAACATTAATAGTTATAGGTGTAGCTATTAAAGCCACTACTGCTAGTATAATAACTACTGTTATTAATTCAATTAATGTAAGTCCCTTTTTTTTCATATTATCACCGTACCCTATATAATAGTAGTATACCATTTTTTTTAATTAATTTCAATAAAAAAGGGATGTACTCCCTATTTTGTTCTAAGTATACGTGATCCTATAGAATTAAGTCCAACTGAACCAGTGTCCAAAGCATAATAGTATAGACCATTAGAATTACCATAATCCCATCTACCACCAACTAGAGTAATATAACTTCCACCTGCTTGACGATAGCCATCATTAATAACACTACCAGTTTCGGTTGGAAAACTAAATAATGGATATCTATCATCGTAACCTAATGTCTTGATAGTTCCATTTGCTTTAGCGTTAATATAACTTAACATCTTGTAACATCCAGTGTATGTATCAACGTTGTATTCCTCTGGTTCAGTACATACATAAGCCACATTATTTTTAAGATTAATACCATCAATAAATTGCCATATATTTCCAAAAATATCTTCCATACCTCTATATATCATACTATGTTTTCCATCATTATTTAATGTTCCTGATTTCATTCCTAAACTATCACATCCGCCAGATGGAAGAATAGTTGAAGATGAAGAAACACCTAAACCTAATTTGGCCTGTGAATTATAATCAGCATATTCAACTAAATATAATATTTGAATTAAGAAATAATGATAATCTAATTGACCAAAACCTTTATCAATAGCTTCTGACTTAGTTCTAAACCATGTCATCGTTTGATTAGCCGCTGGCGCAACACCACTCATTGAACGAATTTTATTATCTGCATAGCTTGATGTATATCTTCCTACGGAAAAAGCGTCTGATTTAGTATATCCACTAATTGGAAACTCAGATATAGATATATATTCGTAACCATTAGATTGCCATCTTTTATAATAGAATATTGGTATACGCGTTAAAACATCACCTGTACTACCATCAGCATGATATTTAGCTTCAGAAATATCCGCTACATCTTGATTTAAATCTCTATCATATACATAACTTTTAATAGCACTCCATGGATAAATATTATCAAAATCATTTACAACACTACTTCCATCTTTAGTAGCATTAGCTACTTTACCTACGGCATTGTCATATCTTTCCCAAGCAGAAGAAGTAGAAGTTAAACTACGTCTAATAGTATATTTAACATTGATATCTGCAGAACTTTTAATACTATAATCAGTGCCATCATAATATACTAAACGATCGTTATTTTTAATAAGTAAACGCACTACTTTATTACTTTTATAATCAACATCTAATACTTCAGTATTACCTAAATGTACCATTGAAGCAACATTATCTTTAGTCATATTTTCGCAATCAATAGTCGTATCAGAATTCATTTTATCTTTCATATTAAAATTTAATAATTTACAATAGTCATCAATATCCCTAACTAAATTTTTAGCTTCATCTAAAGCTACTGAATCCTTTGAATCATCTATAATATCAATAACTATTGGTGTAGCTACTAAAGCTATAACACCAAGTATAACAATAACAGCTAATAATTCTACTAAAGTAAACGCCCTTTTCATATTATCACCATATTAAGTATACATTTTTTTAACATATTTTGTCAACAAAAAAACCTGTTATATACAGGTTTAAAATGAATCAATATTGATTTTTACTTTTTTCATTCCATTAGCATAAGCTGAAGCTTGAACTAAAGTTCTAATTGCATTAATGATAGCACCTTTTTTACCAATGACACTACCCATAACACTTTCATCAACCAAAACTTCAATAGTTACATATTCATCATCTTCGGCTATTTGCTTTATAGATACCATATCAGGGTCATTAACAATATTTCTAATTAGAAAACCAGTTAATTCTACTAAATTCATTATTTAGTTTTTGATTCATGAAATTTCTTCATGATTCCTTCTTGTTTAAATAGACCTCTTACAGTATCAGTAGGAATAGCTCCATTAGCTAACCATTTCATAGCTAAAGCCTCATCAATTTTAACCTCAGCTGGTTCAACAATTGGATTATAGTAACCAATTTCTTCAATAACAGCACCATTTCTAGCATTTCTAGAATCAGTAGCTACTACACGATAAAATGGTCTTTTTTTAGCTCCCATTCTTTTAAGTCTTAATTTAACTGCCATGTTCATTCCTCCATTTCTTAATACATTCTATCACATTAAAAAAGAAGTGTCAACCTTTTTTAGTTGACACTATATATAATTCTCATCAACTTTGTCGATTTCTTCTAAAGTTTCATCATTTATATCAGTTATATCGTCCCAAGGTTCCTCATCTTCTTCAATAGCAATCTTCATTTTACTTTCCCCCACTACCTCAACACCTAACTCTTTATTTATTTCAAAATTAATACTTCCATCTTCAATCTTAACATCAGTACAATTAGGTTGATTTAATGAACGAACAATTATCTCAGTATCACTATCGATAGCATCCTCTTTTATCTTAACATTAAATAAATCATTGTAAGTTATATTTTCACTTACAACATTTGTTTTGGAATTATTATCATATGAATACCATACATTAACATCAAATGATCCATCAACGCCTATCTTATTGCCATTTTTATATCCTTTAAACTTATGATTTATAACCCAACATCCTAAAACAGTTGTAGGAGTTTGTTCAGGTTTAATTGTATACTTATCTTTAAATGACTTTTTTCCTTTACCAACTATAGCTTTCGTAACTATCTCTTTATATAATGCCATTATATCACCTCTCAATTTAATGTATGCTATTGCATTAAAAAAGTGCACAAAAAAAAGGACTTAAGTCATTAATTACAAAATCCTATTTCATTGTATGGAATAATAGCATTATATGGTATTTCTGCATATGGATTTACACCATTGCTAAATTCAATACCATCATCATTATAAATTGATATAAAAAAGTATCAATAAATATTAACACTATTTAACTATATATTGACATTAGTTCTACTATTTAAATAATAAAAACATCTGATTTCAACTTTAGTTGATTTCAGATGCAACCCATTAAGGGAATGCATTTGATCTGCTAGAATCAAATGTATCCTTTTTTATTATATGAAGTTTCCTTCACTGCATACATAATAACACAATTATAATATTATTGCAACTCTACTATTTCGCCATCCATACTCCATGTTTTAACAGATGTTATTTTAACATTTACAATTTTACCTAAGTAACTACTGTCAGCTTTAACATTAACTAATTTCATCGTATCAGTATAACCTTTTAAACTACTATTTTTAGAACTATAATCTTCTAATAGTACAGGTACTATTTTATTTAAATATTTATCGTTGTTTTCTTTAGAATATTTATTAATTAATTCGTTTAATTCATATAATCTATTCTCTTTTTCTTCTAAAGATATATTATCTTCCATTTTAGCAGCAGGTGTTCCCTCACGTGGTGAGAAAATAAAGGTAAAAGCTGAATCATACTTACAAACATTAACAACTTCTAAAGTCTCTTCGAAATCTTCTTGTGTTTCACCTGGGAAACCAACAATAATATCGGTAGTTAGTGAACAATTAGGTATTTTTGTTTTTAAGTTATTAACTAATTCTAAATATTGCTCTTTAGTATATCTTCTACCCATTAGTTTTAGAATTTTACTTGATCCAGATTGTAAAGGTAAATGAATGTAAGGCATTATATTATCATATTTAGCTATAATATCAATCATCTCATCATTAAAATCCCATGGATGACTAGTAACAAACCTAACTCTTTCAATACCTGTTTTAGCTACATCTTCAAGTAAATTAGCCATTGTATAATCTATATTTAAATCTTTACCATAAGCATTTACGTTTTGACCTAATAAAGTAACTTCTTTATATCCATCTTTAACAAGGCTTTCAACCTCACAGACAATATCCTTAGGTAATCTACTTCTTTGTTTGCCTCTTGTATAAGGTACGATACAATATGTACAGAACTTATCGCAACCATACATAATATTAACCCAAGCTTTATATTTATTATCACGTTTTACAGGAATGTTTTCTTGAATTTCACCCTCACATGATAATACTTCAATTTGTTGTGTATTTGTTTTAGTAGCCTTTTCTAGTATACTTGGTAAAGATTGAATATTGTGTGTTCCGAAAACGAAATCAATCCATTTATATTTATGCATAATAGCATCAACAACAACTTCTTCTTGAGCCATACATCCACAAAAACCTACCATAACATTTTTAGATTGTCGAGCATGTTTAATTCTACCTAATAAGCCAAAAACTTTGTTATGTGCATTTTCTCTTATAGCACATGTATTTAAAATAACTAAGTCAGCATCTTCAATATCAGTACTTGGTTTATATCCCATTTGCTCTAAAATAGCCCTTATATTTTCAGAATCATGTTCATTCATCTGACATCCATATGTTTTAACAAAATATGTTTTACCTACACCTAAAACTTTTTCTTCTTCAGTTAAGACATAATCATTTTTTACTAAAACTTCTGTTTTTGTTCTATGTCTAGCCTCTTTCATATCAGGTAATTGCATATTATCACTCCAAATCAAAACAATTATATCATGTATATAAAGAAATTTATATATTTTTATTAAAAAAGATTGAATAATTCAATCTTTAAATGTTGTTTATCAAAAATAAAATAAAAGCTATAAAAATAGATAACAATACTACACCATTAATTCTATTTACTTTATTTTCTTTTGTTTTAATACCACATATCATTGATAAAAATAAGCCACTAACTAAACCACCAATATGAGCAGCATTATCAATACCTGGAAGCAAGAATCCTAAACTTAAGTTTAAAATAATAACAGGAACTATTTGACTTCTTAAAACATTACCCAAATATAAACGATAATGATATCCAAAATATAAAATAGCTGATAATAAACCAAAGATAGCGCCACTAGCTCCGGCTGATACAGCATCAGAGAAACAAATTGATAAAGCACTACCACATAAACCACTTAATAAATAAATGATTAAAAATTTCATCTTACCATAAAAAGTTTCAACTTGACTACCTATTACGTATATAGCATAACTATTACATAATAAATGTACAATACCTATATGAATAAACATAGCCGTAAATAAACGATAATATTCGTGGTAATCCAAAACAAGATTTCTTTGAACAGCGCCAAATTTAACTAACGTTAAAACATCTTCACTACCATTACCTAAAAAAGTCATAGCTAAAAAGAATAAAAGATTAATTATTAAAATAGCATATGTAACAACAGGTTTTTTAGGCATAAAAACACTTTCAGCTTCTTGAGCATCATTTTCTGTTTTTTCGTTTATTTCTGTTGTTAATTTAATAAATAATTCCATACCCTCTTCTTTATATTTTAATGCCTTACCAATATCTGGAAAAGCTTCTAAAACAGTATTATTCTTAACCAAATCATCCATTTTATTAACCTTTAAACATTTAATAAATCCATCATCTTCAATATGAACATTATCACCTAAATTTAAGAAAATACTTAATGTTGGAACACTGAAAGTAAAAGTTTTTCTCTTGATAGATTTCATTATTTGTTTAGTTCTAAATAAATCATAATCTAATTGCTCATTATTATGAATATAATTGGATACAATACGAATAATTTTGTAATCATTATCCATATTTTCTAACCATATTTCATCTTTAGCCCCATGTAAAACAACAGGGTTATAATTTTTCGTAGTTATAAAATAATGAAGTAATTTCATTACGATTTCATCATGATTAGATGAAACTGTATAATTCATAATTATTCCTCCTTAAATTTATTTAAAATATTTATAAAACATTCAGGTAATTCACTTGTAAATTCTAAATATTCACCGCTTGTAGGATGAATAAATCCCAACTCTTTGGCATGTAAGCATTGTCCAGACTCATCAATTAACGCCCTTTTACCATAAACAGGATCATTAACAACAGGATGACCTATATAATTCATGTGCACTCTTATTTGATGTGTTCTACCTGTTTCCAATATAACTTCAACCAAAGTCGCATTTTTATATCTTTCCAATACTCTTAAATGCGTTATAGCATCTTTACCATCAGCTACAACAGCCATCTTTTTTCGATCATTAGTATCTCGTCCTATAGGTGCATCAATAGTAGCTGTATCTTCTTTAATAACACCCCATACTAAAGCTATATATTTACGATGGGCTTTTTGTAAACTTAATTGTTCTGATAAAAACTCATGAGCTTTATCATTTTTAGCCACCATCAATAAGCCCGTTGTGTAAGCATCAATACGATGTACAATACCTGGTCTAAACTCACCATTAACATTACTTAAAGTTTTAGAATGAAATAATAAACCATTAACTAATGTATGTTTTGTATTACCAATAGCTGGGTGTACAACAACACCATTAGCTTTGTTAACTACAAGTACATCATCATCCTCATAAACAATATCCAAATCCATATCTTCAGGTTCTAAAGACATTTCATCTTCCATATATTCCGAAATAGTAATAATATCATCCATTTTAACTTTATAGCTATTTTTTACTTTGTTACCATTAACTAAAATACAACTATCTAACATTTTACAAATCTTACTTCTACTAACATCAAGTTTTTTAGATAAATATGTATCTATTCTTTCATCATTTTCTTCGACTATTACCTCTTGCATAGAACACCTCCTGAACTATTAAAATAATAACAGATATAACAATAAAGCTATCTGCTATATTAAAAATAGCAAATCCTTTAACATCAATAAAATCTAATACATAACCATATAAAACTCTATCAACTAAATTACCTATGATACCACCTAATAACATACCATATGTTACACTTTGTAAGTTATTAAGTTTTTTATCTTTAATCAAATAAAAATAAATCAAATTTAAAGCTATAATTGTTATTATAATAAAAATTATTCTCGCATTCTCAAACATTGAAAATGCAGCTCCATAATTATGTACATATGTTATATTTAAAAAATCACCTATAACTTTAATAGAATTATTTAAATGCATAAAAGTATTAATAATACCTTTAGATACTTGATCAATAAAAATAAATAATACTGTAAATAAACATAGTTTTTTATACATAACTTGTCACCTTTAAGTATTATATCATATATTTTAATAAAAAAACAGCCGAAGCTGTTTATTACCTTTTATGTAGTCTATGATGTACACATCGGTAATTAATATGTACATATATAGTATTACCCATTATATCGTATCTATGACATCTTTATAAAAATTATAATTTATAGCTATACCAAGAACTAAAATATATGACACATAATATATTAATAACATTAGGATAATAATATTAGCTAAAGAACCATACAATATATCATAACGCGCAATATTTGTAACATAAAATGAATATACACTAGTTCCAAACATAATAGCTATCGTTGAAAATAACGTTCCAGCATTAACATAAGCACTTTTAATTTTAATATCTGGCGCTAAAGTATAAATGATTTTAATAACCATAAAAATAACAATAAAAGCAAAAACCAATTTAATAACAGTAATCAATGGATAGTTATTATTAATAAATGTACCCAAAGGTCCAAAAGCCAATATTTTAGTTAATATAAAACTACCAAAAGCCATAATTACTAAAACCACTAAAAATAAAAATAGCAACCAGAAATTCATAAAAATAGATTTAACTTTTCTTGATATATAACCTGTACCTTTTATTTTATATAATATATCAGATATGTATATCAAACATCCCATACCATTACTAGCAATATATAAACCTAAAATAACAAATAAAACATTATTAGTGGTAAAACTACTAGATAAAAACGGTGATAACAAATCATTCACACCAGCTGGTAACGCTACGCCAAAAAAGTTAGCTAAGCGATCTGTTGAAAGTGAAAATAACGAAGCTAAAAGACCAAACAACATAATTAAAGGAGCAATAGAAATAACTAAAAAAAAGGCTAGATTACCAGGAAGTACAAATAACTCCTGTAATCTTATAGCACGCCTTAAACTGCTTATAAGCCTTTTTAATTTAACCATAGAGATCACTCCCTAATTTCTTTGTTATTACGCATATCGATTGTAGCTTCATTAATAGCATCATCAATAGTCTTAATATCATCACTAATCATACTATATCCTAAAGCAGCACCAAAACCATGTTTAATTTCTTTTAATTCTTTAGCTAGTTTTCGCATATATGTTATAACTTGTTTTTCATCGTAACCAACTAAATAAATTAAGAATTCATTACCATTAGTTCTAATAATTTCACTATGCTCAACTTGATTAACAATCAAAACATTAGCCGCTTGATTAATAACCAAATCACCTTCAGCATGACCATAATTATCATTGATGTAAGCAACATTGTTTAAATCAACAATAACGATAGCTTGCGGATAAGTTTCATTCTTATCCCATTTTTCAATAGCATCATTTAAATATGTTCTATTCTTTAAAGATGTTAAAGTATCAATATAGCGTAATTTATCTTCTTTAGATAAATTATTTCTTTTTGGTTTTATTTTTAAAATACCCAATACAAATAATAATATACCTACAACTACACCTAAAACAATAGCTATATTTTTTAATATGATAGGTGTTTTGTTAACTAAGATAAGATTATTCAATCCTACATTAACATAATGATCTGTATCAGTAAAAGTAATATAGAAATCAAACATATCTCTAAACAATTTATTATCAGCTATATCACGAATAACAAAAGCATAATCTTCAACATCAAATTGATAAGCTATAACATAATTTTGAAGAAGGTTTTTATAATAATTAAAACTTAAATTATCAATAGCTACAACATCGTCACTATCGATTCTAGCTAAGATATCATCAATAGTAGCATATGCTTTAACATTAACACCACTACCGCTAAATACATTAGCTAAAGTACTATTATCGATAACATAAACCTCATCTAATGATCTAATAGAATCAATAATTTTATTATTTGATGAATGTTTTAATAAGTAAACACTATTAGCATATAACTTATTAGTATTGTAAACATCCATAGCATATTCTTTAGAAGCATTTATGCCATAAAAGATATCAATCTTATTAGCATTAAAAGCTTCTTGTAAATCACTAATATTATGGTATTCTTTATAACTTATTTCCGCATTTGTTAATTTAGAAAAGGAAGCTAACAATTCATAATTAATACCTGTTAGTTTACCATCTACTAAATAATCATATGGTGCATTAGAAATAAAACCATAATTATATCTTTTACTTCTAAATTTAACAGCATCCGAATCATTTATACCATTGAAACTAAAATAGTTTTTAGATAAAAATTTATTATATGATTTATCATAGTTTTTACTTTGCCATTTATTATAATATTTGGTTAAAATAGAATTTAATTTTTCTTCTTTACCTAAAGTTAAAACAAAGTATTTTTTGTAATCATTAATATGATAAGCTATCTTATATTTACCATCAATAATACTCTTTAAATTAACCGTTTTTAAAACTACAACAGCATCTAATTTAGTATCTTCAGCACTGAAAGAATTAAATAAATACGCTATATCATCATATGTTTTATATGTTACATCAGCTTTATATAAATATGTATTAACGGCATCTAAATCACTACTTAAAACACCTATTACTAAATCATCTAATTCATCGATAGATAAATAAGTTTGGTCTTTACTTAAAATAACATAATTATCTGTATATAGTAATATATCATCACTACCTACTTCATCAACCATTTTAAAAGCATATTCACTTTTAACTTCATCACCTATTTTATATGATATTTTATTAAATGATAAATTGGTATCTGTTTTTAAAGCATTTAAAAAATCCAATATTAAACCTTCACCATTATAACTTAAAATTGGTATGTCATTAATAATTGACATATCAATCAATTTATTTTTATTACTTTCAATCCATTGTTTTTCAAATAAATTCAAGGTAGAAACTTTATCTTCTCTAGTTAAAAAGATATATCCAGATATACCAACTAAAAAAAGAACAATAGCTGCAATAATAAAGCCTTTATTCTTCACTATCGCTCACCTCTTTATTTAATGTCCACATAAAGTTTTTAGAACCTTTAGAACTATATCCGATAGCAGGATAATCAACACTATCGCCATCTTTTTGCGTTAAATAAAGGGAAATATCATAAAAATCAATAATGTCACTCGTTAAATTATTAATAATTTCTTCAGACAATTTTTGAGCTTTGTCTATTTTTGTACCACTTGCAACATCAATATTAAATACCATTGTTTTTACACTTGTACGATACTTAAATGATTCAACAAAATCATAATCTTCAATTTCCTCTTTAATTTTATTAATAATATCTTCAGTTATAGTTGGAGCACCATTTAATCTATCACCATATACACTTTTATCATTACTTGGATAAAACATGCGATATACCGCAAAAGCAGCTAAAACCATAAGTAATAAGCATACAACTAATAATATCAAAATCGTTCTATATTTTTTAATAAACTTCATAAAGTTCACTCCTATCATTAAGTAATTATACTATAAATTATGATTTAAAGCAATGATTTAAGATAATCATTAAGCATCGTATTAGCTAAAGCTGGGTTTACTTTACCTTTTGTTTCTTTCATAACTTGACCCATTAAGAATTTTACAGCACGATCCTTACCATCTTTAAAATCAACAACTGATTCTGGATTTTCACTTACAATTTTAACAATAACTTCTTTAATGTAATTATCATCAGAAATTTGTTCAAAATTATTTTCTTTGACAATATCTAAAACATCTTTATCAGTTTCTAATATTGTTGTTATAATTTCTTTAGCTTGTTTACTTGAAATAGTATTTTTATCTAATAAATCAACTAATTTAATAAAGTTTTCCTTATTTAATTTTGTGTCATTTATCTTAACAATATTTTTATTTAGATAAGATAAGATATCACCTGTAAGCAAATTACTAGCTATAACAGGATTACATTTATCGATAACACTCTCTAAGAAATTACATATATCTTTATTAGCTATAATTGTCTTAATATTGTTATTATTAATACCTAAATTAATATATTTTTCTTTCAATTCATCAGTTAAAATAGGCATATTATCTTTAACTTCTTGTAACCATTCATCTGAGATATAAACATAAGGTAGATCAGGTTCTGGGAAGTATCTATAATCATTGCCTGTCTCTTTATAACGCATTAAAACAGTTGTATTAGTTTTGTCATCGAATCTTCTTGTTTGCTCTTTAATAACATTACCGCTATTTAATTCTTCGGTTTGTCTTTTTATTTCATAATCGATAGCTAAACCAACATTAGAAATTGAACCAATGTTTTTAACTTCACATTTAGTTCCTAATTTATCACTATCAGAAACAGATACGTTAACATCACAACGCATACTACCTTCTTCAATTTTAACATCACTAACACCTAAATATAATAATGTTTCTCTTAACTTTTCCAAGTATTTTACAGCTTCACTACTTGAATGCATACATGGTTTAGTAACGATTTCGATTAAAGGAACACCTGCTCTATTATAGTTTAATAAAGTCTCAGTTGTATGCATACTTTTACAAGTATCTTCCTCAATATGAATTCTTTCTAAATATATTTTTTTCTTTTCACCATCCATAATTTCGACATAACCATCATAACCAATTGGTGTATCTTGTTGTGTTATCTGATAACCTTTAGGTAAATCAGGATAGAAATAATTTTTTCTATCAAAATGCATTGTTTGATTAATTTTACAATTAAAGGCTAAAGCAGCTTTTAAAGCCATATCAATAATGCCTTTATTAAGTCTAGGTAATGTACCAGGGTAACCCATATCAATAACGTTTATGTTAGTATTAGCTTCATCATTAAAATTGTTTTTACTCATAGAAAACACTTTAGCCATACTTTTTAACTCAACGTGTACTTCAATTCCGATTGTAGGTTTCATTATTTTACCCCCTTTGGTGTCATATCTAAATTCAAATTCTTTTCAATAAAACTTGCTAACCAATAGATTTTATCTTCTTTAAAATAATTTCCTATGATATGCATACCAATAGGTAAATTATCTTTATTAAAACCAATTGGTAAACTCATAGCTGGAAGTCCTGCCATATTAACTGGTATAGTTAATAAATCATCATAAAAACTCTTTAAAGCATCATCTTGTTTTGTGCCTAAATCATAAGCTACAGATGTATTTGTAGGTCCTATAATTAAATCATATTTATCGAAAACCTCTTTAAAACTATCTGTCATAGCTTTTCTTACTTTTAAAGCTTTATAATAATACTCTTGAGCATTCTTACCACTTAAAATATATGAACCAATCATTATTCTTCTTTTAACTTCATTACCAAAGCCTTCAGTTCTTGTTTTACGATATAATTCATCAATATTTTTAGCATCACAAGATAAACCATATTTAACGCCGTCATAACGCGCTAAATTACTACTTGCCTCACCTAAAGCAATAACTTGATATAAAGGTATAGCATATTTTAAATAATTAATATCAATATAATCAACAATAGCCCCTTTATTTTTTAACATTTCAACTACTTCTTTAACTTTATCTTTTACTTCATTATCGATAGCATCACTCATGTAATAATTTGGAATAGCTATTTTAATACCGTTAATATCCTTACCGATTAAAGACATATAATCGACATTTATATCCTTAGATGTTAAATCGTTTTTATCACAACCAGCTATAGCTGATAATAATAAAGCATTTTCATAAACATTTTTTGTCATTGGACCAACTTGATCTAATGATGAAGCAAAAGCAATAATACCATATCTTGATACAGTACCATATGTTGGTTTTAAACCAACGATACCACAGAAACTAGATGGTTGTCTAATAGATCCACCTGTATCTGTTCCTAAAGCAAATGGCGTTATTAAAAAAGAAACACATGCTGCAGATCCAGAAGAAGAACCACCAGGTATTTTAATATTATTATGTGGGTTTAAAGTATTACCAAAATAACTTGTCTCACCTGTTGAACCCATAGCAAACTCATCCATATTAGTTTTACCTATTATTATCATATGTTTGTCTTTTATTTTACTAACTACAGTAGCATCATAAATAGGTATAAAATCATCCAAAATATGACTAGCAGCTGTTGTTCTTAAATTTTTAGTTAAAATATTATCTTTGACAGCTATAGGAAGACCAAATAATAAGTTATCAACTTCAACATTTTCTAATTCCTTAGCTTGTTTAATAGCTTCCTCTTTATTTAAAGTGATAAAACAATTTAAATTACTTTTTTCAATTTTTTCAAAAGCTTCATTAACTAAATCAATAGGTTTAATTTTTTTCTCTTTTAAAAGATTATTTATTTCTTTTATATCTAAATCTAAATATGTCACTCTTCTTCACCTTCTAATACTCTTGGTACAGTAATATAATCACTTCTTGTATGTTTAGCATTTAATAAAGCATCAGACTTACTAATATGTGTTTCAATAATATCATCACTATACATATTTTCGTTATCTGATGGACTAATCATAATATTTTCTTCTGGTATTTCAACTTCAACTATTTTATCAATTTCTGTTAAAATATCGGTTAATTGTTTTTGATATTTTTCCATCTCATCATCTGATATAGATAATTTAGCTAAATCAGCTATATGTTTTACTTGTTCTTTTTCAATCATTTTAATCCTCCAATATAAATGTTTCTATTTTACTTTGTTTTTTTACAACGTATCCTTTTAAAGTATTATTACTTTTAAAATATACATTAACTTCAACATCACCAAATGAATCCAAATTATTACCTATCATACTAGATAAAGTAAGTATTTCACCTGCTGTTAAATAACTTTTATTAATATTTAAATCAACTTTAACTAAAGTATTACCTTTATATAGACCGATAGGATTTAAATATAAAGTATTGTAATCATTCAAACTTTGTTTAATAGCTAGAACAGTATTATATGCATTCATATCATGACTCATAATATAACTACTATCCAAAGCTTGATAATTATAGTTAACATAATTTAAATTATCAACTTCACCAATGTATTTAAAACTACCTTTTAAATAATCATTACTTTGTAAATAAATGCCAATTACAATGCGTATATTTTTTAATTGTTCCTTGTTTTTTAAATAATTTACTAAATCTTTAGCCTTTTCTTTAGCGTAATCTAAAACAATATTTTCATCAACTATTTTATATGATATGTCGTTATAATATTGTTTATTATCAACAACAATAGCCAAAGATATACCTTTTAAATGACCGTTATACAATAAATAATCCTGTTCATATATTGATGTAATATAACTAGGATTAATAGTAGCATTATCAATCTTTATAGGATCTATTTTATTATATTCAGTAATTAATTCTTTTAATTCTTCACTAGTTAAATATTGACCTTCTTGGTAGAAGGAATTATTAGTTTTAAAATAATTAGTTGATAAATTCATAAGCATAGTTTCAACTTCTTGTTTATCATAACTTCTGATACTATAACTACCAACAGCCTTCTTGTATGGCTTATAAACTTGATAATATGTGGTATCATAAACAATATCAACTTGTTTTTTATTATTACATCCTGTTAACATAATTAACAACATTAATAAAGGTATTATTTTTTTCATACGCATCACTCTATAATTATATCATAAAATATAGTTTAAAACTATCAAAATATAAATAAATGTATTTAAAAAAGCCATTTTAATATGGCCTTTACTCTTTATCCGGTTTCGAAGTTTTGTCTTCTAATCTATATATTGTCTTTTCTTTATTCTTATTAAATAATTCTTTTTCTCTGTTCGTCTCTTCATTTAACATTATTAGTCGTTCTTTTTGGCTAATACCTATTGCATCAAACTCATTAATCCATCTTGTGGGTGACATTGTAAATGAATTTTTACCAGTTTCTGACAATAGGGGTTCGAAATCGACCCCCTAAATTCAGGAATATCATTACGTATTTGCAACAATATAATGCAATCAAAAAGACTATTTTTTTATAGTCCTTTATTTATCCAATTCATCAATTTTATAAGTATTATATCCTTCATATTTATAGCTTGTATCAATACCTTTCATATATACCATTCTATCATCTATTTTATCAGTCAGTGCATCTTTTAATAATATCATTATTTCAGTATCTTTAATTGGACTTCTTTCCATAGCAAGTAAATAATCTTCTTTATCTATTTTACACCAATCAACAACTTTAACAATTTTGTCTTTAAGTATCATATCAAGCCATATACGAGTACTTCTACCATTACCTTCTCTAAAAGGATGAGCTATATTCATTTCAATATATTTTTTTATTATATCTTCAAATGTATTTTCAGGCATAGAATCGATTTTATTTAATGCATCTTTTAGATATATTGATGCAGCAAATCTGAAATTTCCTTTAGCTAAGTCTACTTTTCTTATTTCACCAGCAAAAGTATATATATCACTAAGCAAAAATCTATGAATATCACATAATCTTTTGGTTGTCCCGACTTCATATTCATTCATTTTACTTGTATCAAAAAGTTCTAAAGCTTTTAGTTTTGATATTTTTTCTTCCTCTTTTGCAAGTTCAATTTCATTGGTTATTCCTAATTTATTTTCAAGCATTTACATCTCCTCTATGACTATGTATATTATATCACGTATAATACTGATTAGTAAATGAAACGGATTTGAAAATTTTGAATTATTCATCATTTACTATATAATATTTTCTATTCATTTTTATAAAAATGAATAGAAAATTCGCGATTGAGTTTAGGCAGATTATATC
>JAEEGL010537255.1_pt1 | contig 57872 bp, 89 predicted proteins | sample 9134231 | NCBI WGS metagenome assembly JAEEGL01 (sample SAMN16246548, study PRJNA631951) | gut metagenome | biome: gut microbiome; feature: rumen; material: fiber-attached | host: Bos | place: Iran: Karaj | collected 2018-10
AAACGAAGCCGAGACACAGCTGAACGATGTGAAGAGCACTTACGAAGAGCAGAAGAAATCTTACGAAATGCAATTAAAAGAGGAGAAGAAGAAAAGCACTGAAGCAAAGATATTTGCAGGCAGTGCTTCTGCTTCAACTCTGATACTTTCAGTTGTCCTCTTTATTGTCCTTCTTTAGCTGAGCCTTGATTAAATCAACGAGCATGTAGAAGAACATTATTACTGTCAGCGGTACAGCTGACAGAAGATAAACAAGCCACAGCTTCTCTGTAACAAAGAGAGGAAGTGGCTTTATTATTGACCACACGGAAAGGACTATTGCAAGCCCTGCTCCGCTGAAGAACATTCCTGTAACTGCACTCTGTAAGAACATATACAGAGCGAGGAATACATAGAACATTCCCTTAGCCGTTTTGTTTAGTACGCTCATGTTAAGCCTCCTCGAACACAAGTTCAAGTGAAGCTTTTCCCTTCATAGGATTCTTTGTGTCAACGCAGGTCAAGCCTGCAATGTCCTGCATGTTGTACTTGTTGCAGGCTCTTGAGTTGTAGAACTTGTTACGGAGGCTCTTGTAAGCGAGCTTCTTTTCTTTTTCAATTTCACCGAGCTTCTTTGAAAGAAGCTGAAAGTGAATCCATTTACCCTCAAGAAGTTCTTCCTTCTTGACTTTAATCTTTATTGTTTCGGTACTTGTAATTGTTTTCATATTATTACTCCTTGTTATATAATACTGCACTTAGTATTATTTGTCAATTCCTTTTCTTTTATTTAATTCAATTACGGCTGTGAGGGACAGAGGAGCGATAAGGTTGATGAAGATTGCCGATAAGGTACTCATGATAAACTCAAGGATACCTCCCTCAAGTCCTATAAGTCTTCCGAGGAAAGCAAAGAGACTTTCCTTTCTCTGTAACTTCTCTTCCATAACCTCAGGTGTCTCCTCCAGAAGCTTCTTCTGTTCTGTAAGGTTTTCCTGCAATTCCTTCTGTAAGTTCTCAAGCTCAAGGCGGACAGCCGTTGTTGCGTATTCACGTTCCTGTCTGTACTCAATATCTTTCTTCTTGAACTCAATGGCTTCACGCAGGTCTTTTTCTTTAGTACGAAGCAATTCAAGTCCAAGTTTATTTGAATCTACAATCTTGTTTTCCTGAGCTATCTGTGTCTCATTGAAGTTGAATCTGTCGTAGAATACAGACACCGTTGTAGCCATTGAGAACAGGGTTACCATAGCCCAGAGGAGCATGAAGATAAAAGCCATAAAGTTACGCTTCATATTGTGGAACATTACAGATACTTCGAAAGCCGAGCTGTTATATGCTGTTACCGCAGTACTCAAAAGCCACGCTGAAATTAAGTCAACATAGTCGTAGAGGTATGTCGCTGTATGCAGGGTTGACTCATACATCGAGCATACGGAAGCGAAAGCGAGAATCAGGATAATCAGAAAGACACTTCGATTGTTCCCTTTAGTTTTGTCGGGTCTGTCAAGCATACCTCCGACCCGTCTGCAAGAAGTACTTTCCCGTTTTCCTTCGTCAGCTCGGGAAAGTTCAGTTTCGCTGTTACTCCCTTGAGTACTATCGTCTCTGACCCGTTCGGTTTCTGTATCCTCAGCGTTATATCCGGACACTTTAAGGTCTTTGCCTGCCTGAACATTAATCTCCAGCTCCGTATCACTTTCATTGTCTTCCTGCTTCTTCGCATAGCCTCTCTTCTTTCTAAGGATTCCCGTATTCTTCGCATACTGATAATCATATAAGCTGTCCTCCTTTGCTCTTCGTTCGTACTCAGCATTTATGTCAATTCCTTTTTTATACTCATCAAGTGTGAACATGACTCCGTTCGAACAGAGGAACTTCTGCTTGTCCTTGAGGTATATATAAGGCTGTCCTAAATGTTTTGAAATCTTTTCGTCTAACATAATCATTCCTCACACAGCTTTTCTAAGGCGTCCTTGAAACGCTTAGTGTGCTTACTCTTCGAGGTGCACACGACAACACTCCAGTCCTTTTCTGATATTCTGCTCTCCTCGTCCTTGTTTGTAAGCTCGTCAGCCCACTGCTTGCATAAGGCGTTCGGAGCGATAATCAGGACAGGACGGTCTTTAGCTTCCGCTATACGGCAGGCAGTGAGTGTCTTTCCTGTTCCTGTCGGGAAGAGAAGCCCGAAGCTTTCCCTGTCTTTGTATTTCTCGAAGGCGTACTGTTGATGTCGCCACAATTTTTTAGCCATTTATAATTTCCTCCGTAATCTCTTCTGCAAGAATATTTCCGTCCTTGTCCTTTGCTATCCGCCTGCGAGCTCTTCTCTCCTGTCTTGGCATAACGTTTGTACCACAGTCAGGCGGAATGAGCTTCCTTGCTTCATTTTCTCTCCTGCACTCTTCAAGTTCACGCATAAGTTCTCTGTGACGTCGTTCAGCTCTTACCTGACTGTCATAGCTTACATCTTCATAAGAAGACAGACAACAGCCCACAATAAAAATAATAATTCCTAAAGCCAGAATCATAGTGACCTCCTTTAACTACACTCAGTATAATATACCGAGTGTAAAATGTCAAGCATTATTTTTCAGAAAAACCGTTTTCTTTTAAGTTCAGGTCGGTCTTGAGCAGGCGTACTTCCTTTTCAAGCTGTGCTATCTTTATGTCCTTTTCACAAAGCTGTGCTTCAGTTTCTTTCCTGTACTCATAAAACTTAGCCTGAGTATCTGTCAGGAGGATACCGAACAGTACAGCACAAGCCAAGAGACAGAGGACGAAAAAATAATCAGAAAACTTATACATCTTATTCCTCCAGTAAGAACAGTGAAGCGTCTGTGACTCCTGAGTCCACCAGCTCTACTCCGAGCTTAAGCGAGTCAGTCACTCTCTGCTCTATCGTATGCTCCATTGATATGTCTACAATGAACTTATTATCAGTATACAATCCTCTGGCTAATCTATCTTCGCTCTGCTGACGCTTTTCTACGGAAGCGTCGTTACAGAGGTAGATTCCATAGTTCGCATTACGGAGCTTGTCAAGCCCGTAGCCTCCTGAAGCCTGATTCAGAAAGAGAATCTGAATCTTTCCGTTGTAGAAGTCTTCATAATCTCTTTCTCTGTTTTCTACACCTACCTTTCCGTCGTAGATACCGCAGGTGTATCCTTTGTCCCTCATACGGCTACAGGCGTCATGAAGAAGACGGGAACGTGCACACCATACAAGGCACTGCTCGTTTCCAAGAGACTCGATGTACTCTTCAAGCCAGTCCAGCTTCGGATTCTCTTTCAGAGGAATAAGCTCGACCTTAGGGTTTCCGTTTTTATCAAGCTCATCTGTCTCTACAGGCTCATAGCCGTTACAGATGTCCTGAAACCTCAGATACAGCTTCAAGCCGTTATCTACAGTGATATGGTCGGTACAATGCTGATTCTGTAATTGCAGGTAAAGGTCTCTCTGCTCTTTTGTAAGCTCAAGCTTGTAGTTCTCATAAATCTTCGGAGGTACATCGAGAATGTCTTCCTTCTTAGGGTGTACACAGTTATCTCCGATTCTGTCCCAGAGCTCGTCTATGTTCTTAAACGGAGTGTACTCTTTATGATTCATAATATGTACGCAGTCTTCTCTGCTGATTCCATAGAACGAGTGCACGGAGTCCATAGCTCCGCAAAGCACGTTAGGACTATCCTTACATTTAGAAAGTCTTTTATAGATTGCTTCATAATCTTTCTGTGTAATGGTAATTCGAGCTCCACGAACAGAAGGAAGGGCACGACGTATTACATAGTGCTCTGCAAAAGCATACATTCCTTCAGGGAAGAATCCGTCTTTAAGGAAGTTCATTTGGTCATAAGCGTTCACGGGAGACTTGGACATGAATGTTCCTGTCAGGATACAGCGGTGACCTATCCTGTTAAGCTTCATTACAGCCTGAGTACGCTTACTTTTCTTACTTTCCTTGCATGGCTCGTTTGTCTTTATCTTCGAGCTTTCATCAAGGATTGTAAAAATGTTTCCGTGATGAGCAAGTACATACTTCTTCACTTCCTCAGGGACTTCTCCTCTCTGAAATGACTCAAGACTTATTATCAGTGCCTTCATATTTTCTCCTTATCTTCTCACAATCTTTTTCAAGCTGTTCTTTACAGTGTGCTTCTATCTGTTCTTCCGTCAGCTTTGGAACTTCACCATAAGCAATAAGACGGTTCGTTATACAGTAATCATACCAAGCTTCCATTCTTTCCTTTGATTCTGCTTCACTACAACATCTAACTGTCATAGTCCAAGCTCCTTCTCCACAAGAGTCAAATCAATTCTTGCATATACTCCGTTCTGCTTCTTTATGTAGTACGGAGATTCTTTGTCAAATATTTCGTTAGTACTAAACACGTGTACTCTCTTACTCTGATTATTGTAGGCTACTACCTTGATGTCGAGTTCTGAGTTTTTCTTATAGAAAGCAGGCTGAGTAGGCTGGAACTCGATTACCCCGTTCTTGCTTGAGAACTTAAACTCATAGAAGTTCACTTGTGTATGACTTCTTGCACTTATAGTTATTGTCTCCATGACGTCAGGAAAGCCTGCTACAGTTTCTTCTGTCTCAATGCAAAAAATCTTCTGCATGTCATTCCGCTTCTTAATCTCATTAACACAGTAAAGCTTTTTGAAGTGCTGTTCATTATTGCAGATTGCGTAATCGTTATTGATACTGCTTATCTTATACATTCTATTCCTCCTTAGTAGGTTTATTACACCACATTTTTATTTCAACAGGAACATAAGTTACCTTTTCATCTTCGATTACAAGTTTCTTCCAGTTCTTGTCTTTATAGTCATAACAGACTATGTCACCTTTATCAGAAATAGCTTCAAGAGTGTATCTGTAAATTTCTGCTTTTTTAGGAAGTGGAATACTTGTTTTAGCGTCAAACCATTCATTAGCTTTGTTATAGCCGTATTCAATTCCTTCTTTAGCACAATTATATTCTCTATGCCATTCTCCACATCTATGATGTTTTGGACTGCTGAAAGAACAATGTCCAAAGCACATAATTTCGTGGCAACGCTTGTTTGCTATTTCTTCTGCTTCTTTCTCAAACATAATTACTCCTTCCATTTATTATGATTTTTGCAATCAAACACTATACCCCAATCACAGTTTTCGTGATGTTCCTGACATTCCGCAAAATCTTTTTTCTTTTCTTTTGGGAGTCCATAAACTATATAGCACTTCTGATTATTGCAATTAAGACAGGTTCTTGTTGTTACAGCCTCCTTTACATCAATATATGAATCTATAATGTCTAGGATTTCTTCTGCACCTTTCTGACTTAACTGTTTACCGTTTGCCATATTCTTGCCCCTTGCTCTTTCGCCACTGTTTCATATAAGCAATTCTTTCTTCTCTATGAGCAGTGTTATACTTTCTCTTAGATTCCAAAATTGCCTGCCTGCGTTCTTCTTCTGTTTTATGTTTTATTGGTCTACCACTTCCTTTACCACCCATATCCTTACTCCTTTAAGAACTGCTCTGCTTCTTCACAAAGTTTATTCCACAAGTCTGTATGTTCTTGTGGGTGTTCGGGGTCATACTCAATCCCATTGTATACAAACTCTGAAAACTTTTTAATAATTTCTTTTGCTTTGGTGAGTTGTTGTCCTTTGCTCACTAGTTTATTGTTTAATTGCATAAGCGTTGTAACTGTGTCGTTATTTGCTCTAATTAAAGTTGCAACATCTTTTGTGCCTTTCAGTTCTGCGTTTTCCTTTTCAAGTTCTGCTATTTTTCGTAAGTGAACATCATCACATTTTTCTTGTCTTTCTCTTTCTGCATTGATTAAAGCAATGAGTTCTTCTTTTCGCCTTTCTCTTGGCTCTGCACCTGCAAGATAACCTAAATTAAATATCTCGCCTTCGTCTTGGCAATCCATAAACTCTTTATCTGTTTTTATATAGATTTCTTCTGCTTCTTTTTCGAGTTCTTCTTTTGTCATTCTTCACACTCCTTATGCTCTTATTATATCACACTCAGTATAATAATGTCAAGAAAAAATCGCACAATTTCTTGTGCGATTCCTGATTGGCTTAAATCCAGCTCCTTTTATTATGGTAACTATATTCTAACAGTCTTTTCCCTTTTTGTAAACAAGCTTTATGCACTCCTCAATGTCAGTGAAAGCTTTTTCCCATTCTGCAAGGCTTTCAGGAGAGCAGGGGATACCACTATGCTGTTTCATAAGCTCTCCTTGCATTTTTCTGCATTGCTTCTCCTATGTACTCTTCGATATCAAAGCCAAGCTCTGCTGAGGCTGTAAGAGCACAGATAACAATGTCAGCAAGCTCTTGACCCATAGCTTCCTTCTTAGCTTTAGTTCTGTCTGAGTTAGCTACGTATTCAAACTGTGTATAGGCTTCTGTTGCCTCTATAACCTCACCAGCACAATGTTTGAGCGTACTCAACACATCTGTATTGAAACCCCTTCGTTTAGCAAGCATACGAGCCTGCTCTGCTACGTCATTAAGGTTCATCATCTTACTACTCCTCCGAGCCTGTCAGCTAGAGCTTCCCAAGGCTGTTTATAATAGTCAAAATCAATCACTCTGTTCAGAAGGTTTCCTATGACAGAAGGAAGCCCGATTACAGGAAGGTATAGCCAGCCAAGATAAAGGCTCTGCTTCTGGTGTCCCATTTCGTGCTTCTCGTCTGTAGCATTGAAGAACCCTCTGAAAATAATGTATTTGCCAAGGGATACCCCGAATCTGCGTCCGTCAGTGTGGTATATGTCTCCCTTCTTTTTTGCTCCTGTAAAAGCAATGACAGCCAAGCCAAGCAGGTTCTGTGGTAACTGCCATAAATATAACAAAATGTTTTTCATAGTCTTAGTCCTTAAACTGTGCAATATCAAAAGCAGTAACTCCCATACTGATAAGCAGGAGAGTACAGTAGCCGATGATGTCAGCTACATCGTTCACACGTGGCTTCTCTTCTGTGTTTGACATAACTCTTCCAATCTTATCATCAAGACGAATCAGGATAGAGTTTGTGCTGTCTCCCTTGTAGAAAATCTTCTTAGGGTTGATTGCACTGTCTCCATACTTCTGATTCTTATACAGAAGAAGGTCTTTCATAGCGTCCATAATTTCGTGAATCTTCTGCTGTGTTGGTGGCAAGTCTCCCCAAGGTGACTTACTCATAAGGTCAGCAAGATTCATTCCTGTAACTGCGTCCATTGTTACATCGCTCACTGAAGCAGGTGGTACTGCTCCTTTCTTCGGTACTCTTATTGGTGTTTTCATTCTCAGTTCCTCCAGACAATTATCGCATATTATACCTGCATTTTCAGGCAGTTCTATTCCGCATACCCTACAGCTTGACATCTTCACTCTCCTTATCTTGGTACTCGCTTAGTAATACAACTTCCAGAACAAATCCAAGAGCTGTCTTGTCTCTGCTACAGTCTATATGAACACCCGTATCTGCTTTGAGTGCCATACCGTTCTGTCTCAGACTCTCATCGAGAGCTTTCAGCTTGTCTCCAACCTCTTCAAGTGGTATTCCTATTGTCATACAGCTAGACGGCATAATCATACAATACTCCATATTCTATATAATTTAAGCACTCTCTCAGAGAGCATATCTTTATTACTTATACAGCTCTTGAGCTCAGGGCAAGCTCCGTACCACCAACAGGCAGGGTGACAGCAGAAACCTACGGCTTTCAGGAAAGGGTCTTCTGAGTGCAAAAGAGCTTCTACAAGCTCAAACATTGCTTTCCTTGTTCTTTCCTCTGTTCTGTTACACATACGCTGTTTAGCCATTTCAATAAAGCTTTCAGCTGTATGGTCTTGTATGAACAGCTTAGGGTCATACGGGTCGTTGCTTCTCTCTGTTCCTGTCCAATCAGGACGTGAGCTCTGTACATAAGGCTGAGGATGTCCCTTCGTAGCTCTGATTAACTGCATTACAACACTCTTAGGCTCAATGTCTACTAAGCGAAAGTGCACGCTTCTGATTGTGGAATGATTAGCCACAATCTGTTTTATCCACCAAGCAACCTCGTCTTTTGGTCTTGCTTCTACAGTCTCCTTCATAATGTCTAAGCCCTTAGTTGCCATACAAGGCTCTTTGTAGTCAAACCAAGGGTCTTTGTTTAGTACTCTAAATCTCATTTATTCAATCTCCTTTACAGTTACCTTTATCCAACCTTTAAGTTGCCTGACGTATACCCACTCTTCGTCTCTCAACGATTTAGCAATCTTCCAATCTGATATACCAAGAGCTATGTGTATCTCGTGTTTAGTACTAAACGCTCTTTGTGCATGGCTTGGAAGAGTTACAGTATACTCAAGTTTTCTTTTCTTCTTTGTCATTTCTCCACCTTCTTATTTTACCTTTCTGTCTCACTTATAAATTAACTCTCTCAAACTTTTGATAAAACTCGTTTGTTTGTCTTACAAATATTTTGCCATTCATATCCTTTACATCGTTTATGCTTGTATAAACAGTGTAGTCAATATCTTCACGACCGTTAGTACACTCAATTGCTTCATCATAAAGGACAACGTAAAGATTACTTGTCTTTTTGTGTTTCCAAACAGAAAGTTTATTATTCTCTTTCATTTCTCCACCTCGCTTAAAACTTGCTCTGTAGCAACCTGTATCGGTGTCGGTGGCATATTACCGCCTTTTGGCTTGAATAACTCTACCCATTTTGCTAGAAGTTCTCTTGCTTTGGTGAGTTGGTCAGCTAAAGTTCCATACTCCTCAAAGGTTAATTGTTCTCTCTGTAGCACTTCATCAACTGTATGTTCAAAGTAATCAGTCCAAGCTCCGTCTGCTCTGTCATAGTCTTTCAAAGCTTTTGCCATGTGTTGCATACCTTTTCTGTATGCAGTCTTTAATTCAGTTTTCAACTCTTCGGTTTCTTCTTTCAAAAGACCTTCGACCCATTCTTGTAGAGCATGCTCATACGTTGGGTACTTTTTCCAATCTGTTTTCGTGAACTCCACTATCTTTTCGCTTAGCTTTACGATATCCATTATCACTTCTCCAAAAAATTGAAGTCTCTGCTTACTCAGTAACTCGGTACGCTTTCCATGTGGCTTCATGGTAGTACTTAATTCCCGTTTACCTTACTCGATTAAAGGTTCGACAGAACTTTTGACAGAACCTTATTCACTTACCTAGAACGGAACTCAAAAAGGAAAGTCCTCTTGGAAGTCGTCACTTATAAAGTGTTCGGCTTCCTTGTTCGCTTCTCGCCAATCAACCAAATCTGCTTCTTCATACATACTTGAAGGTGTTGGCTGATTTTTCATTAACTTTCGCAAAATCTCTTTTGCTTTGGTGAGTTTATCTTGAAGTTTCTTGTTCTTATCAATCAAAGATTGAGGTAAAGATAAATGACAAGAATTACAAGGCATTTTCAGTTCTGCGTTTTCTTTTTCAAGTTCTGCAATACGCTTTTGAAAAACTTCTGCATATTTAATCAGCATTTTTCCCAATATGGAATCTATTCTTGACCCACCTATTTTTGTTTCATTGTTCATAAAGTCCACTGTGTATTTTTCAAGTGCTTCTTTAGTCATTCTTCTTTCTCCATTCATCAAACTTATCCAAAATCTTTGGAACAGTAAAAACATAGACAACTACTTCTACAGTAAGTCCTAAGAAGTACCACTTGAAAAATCCCATACTTTCATCAGCATTGATTTTTCCCAACAAGTTCATAATTATTAACAAAATACTACTAATCATTTTTATCCTCCTTTATGTAGCTGTTATACAGCTACCCTTCCTTCTTTCAAAAGTTTATCACAGATATTTACAGCCTTCTTCAGTTCAGGAGAAGCTTTCAGCCAAGCTTCATCGTTCTTATCCCGAAGCTCAATCCATTCAGGAACTTCTTTAGTGGAAGCCCAATTGTCTCCCAATTCAGGAGAAGCTTCAAGTGGTACACGCAGGGTAGGCATAGCATTTCTCATAATCTCAGCCATACGGTAAAGGTCTATCATCTGCTCTTCTGTAGGTTCAAGATAAGGCATGTTAAGCTCATCGTGTACAGTGTTAGCCACTTTAAGCTTTTCCCATAAGCCTTCCTTGTAGGCGTTTACGATAGCAAGCTTAAGGCACTCTGCTCCGCTTCCCTGTGTGTAACGGTTAAGCATTGTGTAAGACTTTTTCTTATCAAGAAGTCTTGCATGGCTTCCGTATACAGTCTTGATGTAACCTCTTTCCTTTGCTACATCACCCACAAGAGCGAGAGTAGGTCTTACGAAAGGCATGTGCTCATGATACTTCTCTGAAATCTCCTCTGCCTGCTCCATAGTCCAGCCGAAGCTCTCAGCCATAGAAGGAAGTCCCATACCAAAACTTACACCGAAGCTCATGTTTTTTGCATATTTGCGTGACAAGCCTGTAAGGTCTACTACGTACTGGTGGAAGTCAAGGTGTGGATTCTCTGCATACTGTCTTCTTACTTCCTTACCTGCTTCTCCGCAGGCAATATTACAGATGAGGCGGTACTCAATCTGACCGTAGTCAATCTTGCCGAACACACAGCCTTTGCTTGCCGTACATAAAGCCCGTGTGATTTTAGGGAACGAGTACTCAACTCCGCCTGCTATGAATCCTCCCTTGGAAGGAATCTGCTGGAAGTTAGGCATGTTCGAAGAATAGCGGAAAGAGATTGTATCTGTAATGTTAAACTGTGGCTTTACACAGTCCTCTTCCTTAAAGTTCTTAGTAATGAATCTGTTATAGTTATCTCCGAGGATTTTAGACTTGATACCCTCAGCGAGTTTCCAGTTCGCAATCAGGTCAATCTCAGGGAAGCTTGCTCTCTTTGCCTCGAAAAACTTCTTGTCTACGTTCGGAGAGTGAGTAAACATGAAGCCTTCTTCCGTGAGAATAACAGCAGTACGCTCAGCCATTTCCTTCGGTATATATGCAACAGGCTTTCCCTTCTGAAGACGGAACTGTGTTACAATCTGCTTTGCCTTGTTATAGGCATTATCTGTTTCCTCTCCGTTACGGAAGAGCTGACCCTTGTATCCCTTGAGCGTAAACTTATGCTTGTAAGGAATGTTACGGAGGTCACAGAAAGAAGCGATGTCTCTCGGAGCTGTAATACGGAACTTAGGAAGGTTATACTTCTCGAGGAACTCCTTATGCAGTAAGTCAATCGCTTTCTGTAATACTTCAAGGTTTTCTTTTTTCTGTCTGGTATCTAAAGGCATACCTGTTCTTGTCATTTCTAACGTCGGAAGGATACAGTCGAACTCAAGTTTTGCACGTTTGCACAAGTCCTGTTCCTTGAGCTTTGTGAGCTGTTTTCTCCATATCTTGACCGGGTTCTTTGCGTCTCCTGTTACGTACTCAACAAGTAATTCCCACGGAGCTTCCTTCAGGTGCTGGCGGAAATCTCCTCTTGCTGAAACATTGTCATGTACCCACTCTTCGATTCTGTCCTTGCTCTTACCGTATTTAAGGTACTTCTGAGACAGGCTTTCAAGGGAGTGCATGGAAAACTCATCGAGTATGCTTTCTGCTTGAAGGACATCTACAAATGAGCATTTAACATCGTAGGTTGACATTTCATATTCATACAAGAGCCAGCCTATATCGTACTGAAGGTTAGCTCCTACAATGCAAACTTCTGGATTTTGTAGCAATTCTGCAATTTTACGGTTTTCAGAGTGTCTTTCAACATCTGTAAAAGGACAGTTTACATTGTGGAGTCCAGCAATGACCTTTACCTCATCTTCTGCTTCAAAATACAAGGCTGTATTCAGAATATATCCCTGACCGTATTTCCAGCTATAACCCGAAACTTTGAGTAAAGGGTCACTTACCTCGCAATCCAAGCCCACCACTATCTTTGACATTCTTTTCCTCCTTTAAATCTTCTGTCGGAAGCTGTGAGAGCTTCTTCTACAGATAAGTGAAGCTTTGATAATCTTTTAGACAGACAAAAATAAGGGATATTTAGTTCTTCCGACCATTGTTTCATTGTCTGTGTCTTACCTTTATAGGTAATTAAATGATTGTTTCGTCTGTTATTATTCTGTTCTTTCATTGTAACCCAGCGACAGTTTTCTGGGCTGTATCCTTTATTAACATCTATACGGTCAATAGATAGACCTTCTTTATAACCATTGGATAGTGCCCATTCTTTGAAAGCAAGCCAACCTTTTGAAGAGCGTTTATCAAACATTTCAGAATCTGACCATTCCTCACAAACTGTTATTCCTCTTGCTCCATAGAATTTGAAGTCAATATTTGAAGAATCATAACATCTACGCTTCATATCATAATAAATACTATTAAGTCGTTTACTCATATCTCTTTTCCTCTGTCTTTTACTATATCACACTCAGTATATTATGTCAAGAAAAATTATCTGACTCTTACAGCTTCATACGCTTTATTATCAGAGTGAATGAACTTATTCATAAGAATAAGTGGAGCGTGTTCCCCATAGTAAGGAAGAGCACGAACTACGTTATATTCAACCCGTTCTTCTGCTTCTTCGTAACTCCAGTTGTTTGCTTTCATGAAACAATCTATAAGCTTGTCGTAACTGTATACAACTCTGCTCAAATCACGAGCAAGCCCGATAATTGCAGGGTAATATTTTTCTCTGTCTGTATCTCCAATCAGATAGAAACTGTGGTCTCGTCCTTCCTTGAGCCATTCCTTTGTTACTGTTCTCATGTTTTCCTCCTAGAACTCCAAGCCGTTAGCGTCTTTTATCGTTTGTAGGATTGTGTCATATCCTTCACCATTTTTGGAATCAATCAGGTAAAGGTTTTCCTTTGTTCTGGTAACTCCTACGTATAGTACTCTAAGCTCCTCATCAATGTCCTTATATACGTTGCCTCTGGTTTTCCTTGTAGTATCCAGCATGATAGCAACATTCCTTGCTTCACCACCTTTGACGTGATGTATCGTACTAACCAAAATCTGAGGATTCCACTTGCACATTTCTTCCAGTTTATCCAGCCCGTACTTCTCGATGTAAGAGGCGTAGACCCATTTCCTTCCCTCTGTAAAAAGATTAGTGTCAGTGAATGGCACTGTAAAATCCCATATACCGTACTTCCGCTGAAACTCCTCACGCTTCTTAGGGTTACTGTAACCTTCCATAGAAAAACCTTTGTAGTCCTTGAGGCGTTGCATGATAGCTCCACCCATAAAGAATCCGTCCGCAGTCCAGTAAGGAATCAGATTCTCTTCAAGAAGTTTTTTAGGTTCTTCTAGGAAACAGTTATTACGTGCAAGGATATACCACTGCGTTTCATTCTGGTCATTCCTCAAATCTTCAGGGTAAATAAAGTTCTTTAATCTCTCTAAAGATGTAAGTTGTGTAATACTTCCCTCTGGATTTTCAACTCGTGGTTCAAACGGTTTATCTGTCTTTTCTGAAATGAAGTTAGTTATCGCCTTAGCCAGCCTATACACACTCTGAGGGATTCTGTATGAAACAGAAAGATGTTCTACCGGGAACTTCTTAGATAACTCAATCAGAAAGTCAGGTCTAGCTCCTGAATAAGAGTAGATACTCTGATTCTCGTCCCCGGCAACTATTATCTTCTCTGCTTTAGCAAAAGCTTTCTCTATAACCTTCCACTGTAATGCTGTAATGTCCTGACACTCATCAATCATTGCAACCCTTACAGGAAGAGAATCACCTTCCTGTACGTACTTTATAAGGCAGTCGAAAAAGTCAACTAGGTGCTCGTTGGCTTTATATTCCTCATATTTCCGTACAAGTTGGTGATAATAGCCTAATTCAATGTCGGCTTCTACCATTTGCCTAGAAGTCAACGCTCCTGACCGTTCGAGGTCATAAAAATCTAAATATCTTGAATCTTTAGTAGGTAGTACTTTTCCAGTATCTACTTCACATCGGTTAACTGAGTAACCGTACTCCTTATTAAACTTTCTCTGGTCGAGGCGTCCGAACATCTGATTAGCCTTATAATTCAAGGCATGGAATGTCAGAGAGTGAAGTGTTCGAAAGTAAGGAAGGTCTTCAGGAGTCAGTATAAGCTTTGAGCATACACGGTGAAGTCCTTCCTCTGCTCCTTTACGTGTAAAGGTTACAAAGGCTATCTCTTCTGGTCGTCTTGTCTCAAGCTCTTTAGAGACCTCTTCAATCAATCTTCTTGTTTTGCCACTCCCTGCCTGAGATAACAAAACCTTAACTTCCTTTCCTTCAAACATCTTACACTCCTGCTAAACTCACGCTTTAGCGAACTCGTTCAACCATTCAAGAAAAACATCTTTTCTTTCTTTTCTGACTTTCTTTATGTCATACTCCTCAAAAGCCTTAACCGCCTCATCATAAGTATAACCCATATAGATTATATCGTTTTCTATGTCTCTCACCTGAAACATGACAGAGTGAGGGCTTGTATCAGGCATTTCTTTTCTAAGAAGCACACAGTCCTCTTTTCTGTTCATAATTTTATAAATCTTCCGATTCACTTTCTGCCTACCTTAAAGAATACATCAATCCTTTTACAGAAGAGATACTGCATTGCAATTATGAAGCGAGCGAAAAAGTTCTTTTTCTTTGCCTCTTCTTCCATAATCGAAAGTACCTGAACAACCGTTGTAAGTCGCTGAGCAACAATCTGCTGACTTACTTTCTTAGCTTTACTACTCATATTAGTCCTCCTTCATTTGACCAAATCGGTCAACGTCTCTTAAGAAATCTTCTCCAAACTTCTTACGTAAGTTACAGAGAGTCATTCTCTTTTTGTTATCCTTATGTCCGGCTAAAAGCCACTGAGCAAGGAACTTTTTCTGTGATTCACACAGGTATATAGGTCTGTCCTTATATATGTAAATGTCCTTGTCAAACCTGAAATCATAATCACCATTACAGAATATAGGATTGCCATAGTCTTCCACTATTTGTACAACTGACTTAGAAGATGTATGTACAACCACCGTCTCTGTCTTAAACAAAGCAACAGTGAGCTCATACTGATTCTGGTGGTCAAATATGAATCTCTCTATTCCTTCTTTGATGTACTTAGCCGGGCTCTCCCCGGGTTTCAAAAGAAGCACAGTCTTAGAGTAATATGACTTGTTAATACTCTCTAAGTGCTTAGCTCCTGTTATTACGACATCTTGCATAATTCTGTATTTATTATTCCAGCTGGTTTCACCTATTAATTTAACCCCTACACTCTCAGCCAATTCCTTATACATGTTGGTAAAGGAGGCAACCTCGGATATGAGTAAAACTGTCTTACATTTTTCTAACATATCTACCTCCTAAAATAAGTCCTTAGCGTCCTCAAGGTCTTTATCTGTATAAGGCTTCTCATCATCTGTATTCTCTCTAACAGGAGCATTGCTTACTTCGCTCACGCTCTCAACAGAAAGACTTGCTTTATCTCCATTTTCTACCTCAACAGCTCTAGCATATCCTTTCCTGATGTTATCGTCTTCAACCTTCGACCAGCAAGGGAAAGATACCTCTTCTTCAAGAGAGTTGAAGTAAACAAATGTATCCTCAACTGCTCCAAATTGCTTTAAGCTTTCCCGGAGCATTGTATAATCAAAGTTAATCTTCTGATTACGCAGGTAATTTGCGAATCCAATATGCGTAAAGTAATACTTGGTTATTCCATTCTGTGTGCTTCGTACGCACAAACCGACATTAATCTGGTAAGGGCTGTCTCTCCTTGACTGCTTGTTAGACAGATAATCAATAAATGCGTTCTGGAGCATAGCCTGTCCTGAAGTATCTGTCTCTTGTTTTACCTCGACATCTATAATGTTAGGCAAAACAGAATTGAGGGTATTACACCAGTCGTTGTCAGATACATGGTAAGGAGCTTTATTCAAGTAGCGTACACACATCTTTGCAAAGTTTCTCTGGTCGAGAAGGTATCCCTCATCTTTGAATATGACATCTACCCATTTTTCCTGTCCTTGAAGGCGGAGCTTCCATATATAATAAGGTTCTGCGGTCTTATATCTGTAGAGCTGACCGAAATCAACGTCCATGAAGTGACCTTTATCCTTACCAAGTCCAAACTCTCTCTTGCGACAGTCTGTCTTATTACAGAATGAGTTACAAGGAATGTCCTTACATTTATAAAGATATTCATTATTCTTTACAGATTCACATGTCTGTTCTACAGAGCTTTCTTCGAGAGGCACTTCAAATTGAGCATTTACCTCTCGTACATAGTCTTCGAATCCGTTACCATATTTCTTCTTGGCATATACAGCGTAAGAGAAAAGAAAATTATTTCTCCCGGTGTCTTCACCTCCAACTTCCTCCGACAGAAGGATTCTCTGGATACATGGAGGAGCGTCGTTATATGGGAGCTTGCTCAAGGCGTCTTTTACAGCCTCTACTGAAGTAAAATGTTCCTGAATATATGTCAATGCTTCCCTGAACTCCATAGGATTTCCGTCGAGGTCAAGGAGGTATGTATATGGATTTTCTGCATTGAAATATGGTAAGGTAACAGAAGAGCCGAATCCTTCAGCTTTCTCTTGCTTAGGGAATATCTCTACCTTGCTCTTACCATAGATTGTATCAAGAGAGAAATAGTAACTTATCTGTCCTAATATTTCCCTCATAGTCTTAGCTGACACTGGCTTTGACATTATAAGATATACGTGCAAACCTCCACTCTTGCTCCTGAATGGCAACAGAGGAAGCTGGTACTCTCTTATAAAATGTAACATTCTTTTGATTTTGGATTTATAGTAATCAATATCGAGCACTCCGAAGAAGCATTTACCCTCTGCATTTACCGGGCATACACCTACCCCGAATCTTCCTTCAAGATGATTCAGAAGGAGCTCTTTATCTACTTTACCTTCATGATTAGTAATTACTGTTTTGATTTTATTTCCTGCTTCAGGCTTTTCCTTAGGCAGTTCGTTTCTGACGTAAGTGTTAGTCTTGCCTCTGAATAGCTGGGCAAAACGCTGAGCTTCTATATTTGAAATCATAATGCACCTGTTATTCTTATATAAAGGAGAGGAGTGAGTGACTAGTTCACTCCTCTCCTTAACCTACATAGGCTTATCTGGGTCTGTATTTACAACCCAGTCACCAGCATTAAAACCCGTTCTCTTCGTCGTCATAAGACTCTTCAGTTTCAGAAGCGTCTTCAATCTGAGCGACTGCTTTGGTAGCAGGAGTTACAGTGGTATGGTCTGCAACGAGTACATGTTTTTCGTACGAATCACGAATTGCGTTTGATTTACGCAGGCACTTTACAGCCATTGCCTTGTCCGATTCCAAGAGAGAGCCAACATAAGCAAAGCCGATGTCAGTCCAATCGTTCTTATCGTTTGAAACGTCCATTTCAGAGATTTCATAGATAAGTGTAGCAGAGGTCTGTGAGCGAGGCTTAGCGTCTTCCTTCCACTTACGCCAGATACGGCTTCCTGTGCTCTTGTATGCGATTACGGCATTTTCAAGCTCAGGGTGTCCAAGGACTTCTACCATAACCCAGTTTACAGGCTGAAGGATATGTCCATTAGGGAGCTGGCGGTCATAGTATGAACCGTCTACGAGCTCATAAGACTCTGCCTGTTCCTTGTTCCATACACCAAAGAACTTAGCGTCTTTGTCTGCACTTTCCTTCTCCTGATAAAGAGTAACGAAAGCAAGTGGAACTACACGGAGCTTCTCACCGAGGACTTTCTTTTCTTTCTGCAAGAAGAAGTCTCCGATTTTGAGTCCTTCAATGTAAAGGTCTGTTTGTGATTTTTTGAGAGCCTTTGTGCCTGTCTTTGCAAGCAAGATGTAATCTGCCTTTACACCGTCACCTGCATTTTCTGCGTCCTGATGTTTCTTACCCTCTGCCATAAGGGTAGCCAGTTCTTCGTCGCTTACTTCAGCAACTTCCTTTCCTTCTACTTCTGATACAGCCTTCTGTTCTTCCATAGTGTTCTCCTATCTGTGGACTACTAATCCACGTTGTATTTATATCCCCTCAAGGGGACGTCTTCTAATATAATATGCTTAGTATAATTTGTCAAGCATTATTTTATTAACTTACTGCTTCCATAAACTTTTTAGTCAGCTCTTCTGTAATCTCGACATCTTCGCCAGTCTCTTCATCGTAGGCTTCCATGTCTTCGACTCCAACTACCCTCGATTCTCCGTCAGGTGGTGTGCAACCATATCCGAAAGAATCTCCCGGAGTATACCAGCCGACGTAATGTACCCTTCCGCCTACACGGATTCCGTCAATCAGACGGCTTTCCCATTCCCAGTCTTCACTTTCATGTATTTTCATATCTTTCCTCCTCTGTGGTTTACCACGATTGATAACGAGTTATTACCATTTTATTTTTGTGAGGCACTTGAAATAAACAATTACCTCAATCAGACAAACAGGAAGATAAATGCTCCACGGAGCGTGCTCTGGGTTAATATTTCCCGTCTGTAATAATATAAGCCATATAATACTGCTAGCCATGCCTATCTCCTAAAATAACGAGAGGGTTGCTCTACAGAGCGTACCACCGTTTTCTGTAGAGACTTCTCTCTGCTCTGCTTGTACTTCGCTTCGTTTTTATCGTGCCCTACGTAAAAACAGGAAGGGTCGCTCCCCAGCTTATCTTTCTGGTTAAGAGTTTCAAAGCCATAGCTCTTTGGGAGTGCAGGGAATCGAACCCTGCTATTGATGAAAGGTAAAACTACTAAACCCCGACAGTTCCTCTATCCGTTACTCCCGAAAACCTCCCGTATAGACGACATAATACGGGAGAATGTAATGTTTACTTTTTTGTTGTGTCTTTAGCCTGAAGCATTTTCTTGATAAAGATAATCAGAAGAGCAACAGCGTCTACAATACCCACAATCATAGTAGGTACTTTAGCGATGTCTCCTGCATTAACTCCTGCAAGAATAAGGATAAGCGAGCTGAGAGCAAGCAAAATCCAAGCAACAGCCTGAACAACTTTGTTCTGAATAAAAGACCACATAGTTTTCCTCCTTCCTATGAAGTATAACCCCTCTATACAGAGGGGTGATTTCCCCTTTTAGAAGTCCACGTTAATGAACTCAAACTTAATTCCGTTCTCCTTGAAGAAACGAGCCATAAGTTTCGCCTGACTTGCCTTATATGTAACACGAAGTACACGTGTACGGTCTTCATCTTCCGGGAGAGAAACAGCCTCTTTCATCTGCTTAGCGATTTCAGAATCCTCGTCTTCCCCGATAACAACCTTTTCACCACCTTCAGCCTTAGCCTCAAGTTCTGCCTTGCTCTTCTTATCCTGTTTAATTTCTACAATAATTTCCATTGCATTACGGTAAGAAAGTTCACGGATATAAGCGTCCGGGAGTAAACCAGCTTCTTCACACTCAGCCTTAATAAGTGTAACACCGTTATCATAGTTTTTCTGCTTTTCTTTGAGCTCTTTCGCCTGAGCGTCGATGTCCTCGATTGTATCCTCTTCCTTCTGAGTCTTATTGTAGTACTGTTTCTTGAGCTGAATCTGTGTTGCGTACTCATCACGAAGTCCATACTTCTCAACAGCTTCTGCAACATAATCGTTAAGCACTTCAGTAAGTTCGTCCTTTCTCTTTTGGTCATACTCATCGAGCTGAGCACCAAGAGCACTTTCCCCTTCATCAATGATAGCAAGAAGTTCTTTGCTCATCATTTTAAGAAGGTCTTCAGCCGGGTTGAGATAAACGGTCTTCCATTCCTTTACTTCACGCTCAACTCCAGTCCTTAAAGATACAAACTGTTTCTTGAGGGTTTTAACGTACTCTACGTTGTCCTCAGTAAGAACAGTGTTCTTATAGCGGTCTACAACCTTCTGTATGTTTGCTCCAAGTTCAGTCCAGTTACCTGAAATTGTTACTGTCTTATCTTTATTGAGCAATGGCTTTTCAATCTTGAGTTCCAAGTCTCCGAAGTCAACGTCTTTCACTTCTGAAACCACAACTTCCTTAACCTCTTCAATTTTCTTTGTCTTTGCCATAATCTTACCTCCTTAAATGGCTTATGCTTATAATATACTACACCCAGTGTAATATGTCAAGCATTATTTTCAACATAATTCAAAAAATATTCTGCTTTAACAATGGTAAACTGGCTTCCGTCCGGGCGTTCAAGAGTTACCTTTCCATTCTCCTCTTTAACAAGGACATAGGTCTTCTTGTTCCATTTATTGCGTATTAACAAACTATTCCTCCTTCTTTGGCTTATTCATATCCAGAATCTTATTGACCTTTACGGCTGGCTGATTAATTATGCGGAAACGCCTTTTGGCTTTTGTACCAAGTACATACATGCCTTCTACAGTTCCGCCGTAGTTAGCTTCATAAAGTTTTTTATAAACAGAAAGCTGGAGAGAACAATAGGGACGGTCAAACGTAGTTGTAGTTTTGATATCGAAAAGCCACGCTCTTCCGTCTCTTGCCCTCACTACGACGTCCACCTTGCTTGCCGTTCCTTCAAAATCTGAGACCATAACTTCACACTCAACCCGTTCAAGATTCGCCGGGACTTCGTTACAGAAGTCTTTGAGAGAATCTACTACCCATTGTGCTCCTTCAGTGGAAAGCTTTCTATCAGGGACTGGGAAATAGTAATCGTTATCATTAAAGTAATGCTCTACTTCAGAATGAACATCTTTACCGTAAATCGTTGCCAGTTTTACTGTATCAGTGTCCGGGAATTGCTTACCCATGAGTTTACCGATTGCTCCAGTAACCCCGTGCAACTCCCTCCCTTGATACCAGTAGGAATGTTCTTCCTCATTGAAGATTACTGCTTTAATACGTTCGTCCATTGTTTACCTCGTCGTAGTGCTTAATACGTCTTTCCATTTCTGCTACTCCGTCTCTAATAATAGGTTTATTTACGCAAGTAGTAAAGAAGTTCCATGCTCTTGATAAGACTGATTGCTTATCGAAAGTAGTAGATAATTCTACCTTCAATTTAGCCTTCTCACTGTCTGATAACTCTACACAACGGTCTACTGTATATCTTATATGTAACAGTCCATTACGATAATAGTAATACGGCTTGATAGCAATTTCGTCCTCTCCGTCCAGATTTACATGCGTTCTCATGTCAATCGGACTTGTGTCATACATATCTTTTTTCATTCTGTTTTCCATAATTATCCTCCGAGTAAAAACTGAATCAGTACAAAACAGAAGACTAAGATAACAACCGCTATTGTTATCCAATCCTCTGTATCGAGAGAGAATCTCTTCTTATATTTCCCGTTCTTCCCCACCACTTTTATTTTCATTCTGCCTCCTCTTCCAAAGTCTCCATACATTCATTGCATGATACAGAAAGACCTGCTTTTCCCCAGACCTTAAGTCCACAACCTCTACATACGTACTTAATCTTATTACGATTGTACTTCTTAATCGGCTTGTCTGCATTATCCGGCTTAGGTGTATCAGCGTCCGGGTCGTCTTCAATTCCCAGTTCCTTACGTGTACGTCTCATTACTTCTGCTGAGTACGAAACAATATTGAAATAGTCTTCCCCGTACTTCTCAGTGAATCCCTCTACAAACTTCTCGAAAACACCTCCCGGGATAATCTTATGATGTACAGAAGTCTTACTAGAGTTATTATATATTGGTTCGAGTCCACAATCTGTCATAAGTTCAGCCCATTGCTTATCATGATAGCCTCCACGAGGGATATGGATATAAGCATGTTCATAAACATGACATAACTCATGACATACAGTGGAAAGGATTTCACCGATACTTCTATCAAGATAATCCGGGTTTATTCCCATGTACTGTAACTTTGTGTCTGTCTTCTTGTCATACAGTGCGTCGGGTTGAACATAAGCAACTACACAAGTTCTACACTTGTTATTGATTGCGAATACTAATTGTGGAATCTTTTCCTTCTTTGCTCCAGAAAAGAAAGCCTTGTCAATTTCCTCGATTACTGTCTGAATCTTAGAATAAAGTTCTGTTGAAGTTTTTACTTCCTTTGTTTTAGCCATAGTCATACCTCTCTATATTGTTTGATGTATCTTATACCGAGTATTATATACCCGGTATAAGATAATGTCAACTAAATAATTCCGTTTTCACGAAACTCCCGGAGAAGTCCGTAACGTTTTCCAAGCCGGGTAAAGTAATCTTCAAAATAAGCAATCTCCCCGTAACTGTAATTGTGATTACAGAAGTCTGCTTGCCAGTCTATTGCTGTCTCCCGGACGTCTGCCTTACGTTCAGCATAGTAACTCTTCTTCATATTTCACCTCTTAGAGCCTGTCAATAGCGTCCTTAATAGCGTCTCTTGTATCATAATCACTCATGAAATCAAGAGCCGTGTCGAAAGCATGACTAGGATTGTCTTTAATATAGTCCTCTGCAATTTCTTCTTCATTGACTTCTGCTTTGAAAAGGTCTTCAAGGTCTGAATAATCATCGTAGTTTTCTTTCAAGTATTTCTTGAGTTCTTCTGCTGACATATCAAGTAAGTCCTTCTGCTTGCTTCCCATGCACTCACCATAGAATCCGAGATAGTCCTCAGTCTCTTCAAACTCCGTCGAAAGCCGTTCGTGCATGCAACCATTTATGTAAGTCTCACAACGGAGAACATACTTACTTTCTACATAATCGTAGACAATAGAATAAGTGATGTCTCCAAGTCTTCTCAGTGTACTGTTGTCAAGTCTCAGAAAAGTACAGTAAGTCTCAGCTGAAAGACCTTCTCTGCAAATATATCTGATTCCCTCATCACAAGGGAAAGCCACGAATAGGTCTTTCCAATTCTTTACTACTTCCTTCTGTTCTGTTGTAAGTGTTGTGTTCATCATAATTTCACCTCTTATTATTGTTTTATGCTTTTATTATATCCCGGGAAACTCCCGGGTATAGAATACTTCTCTACAAGAATTGTATAATATTGTTTTATGCTACAATAACATATTGTATGTTATCAAAATCCATTGTTACCATAAAGCCGAATGACTGGAAATAATCAGCGACCTTAGTTATAAATGTACTTGCTACACCATGAGCCACAAGATTTTTTGCTACATAACAGATTGCTGATAAGTCCATAGGTGCAAGTTTACCGATTTTCCCCGTGTCAATTTTCTTCTGTACATCATCAGCAACAAGCCTAAGTCTCTTTTCTGCATTACTTCCCTTTCTGATAATTCCTTTCATATTTTCACCTCTTTATATTGTTTCGTACTAAGCAATCCCCGGGTAAATCCCGGGAGACTGTCTTATGCAATCTTCTTATATTTATTCTCACCACCTCTTACAGTCCAGCCGTAAGCGTTCGCCATTCCAAGCCCGGCTTTACGTGTATAACGTGTAACGTCTTTTTGTGTTGCCTTGCCATTGTAAAGTTTATCGAGAAAGTTTTCCTTCTGCTCATCAGTAAGCCCGTCTTTCCAGTAACGATACAGAATGGAATTACTTCCGTCGTGGTGACTCTCTTCCTTGCGTAAATCCCCGTTAGAATCAACGTAGATACGTTCATAGTCACAAGAAGTGTACATTACTTCCTCAAGACTTGCTAACTCTTTATATCCACAACGTCTTCCGTTCCATAGTCCTAAATCAGCAATGGCAATTACTTTCCCTTCCGAAACATGTTTCAATTCCCATTGCTCATCGCTAAACCATGTCTCTTCCATGAAGTAACATTCGTTGTAGACTTCATCATCGCTGATAGTCTTTTCGTACTCTTCCCGGGTAAGTTTTACGTCCTTGCCGTAATTATCCATTACGGTAATAGTCCCGTCCTCATCTGCGTCCATAAACATGTTTTCAACCAGATTTTCACGGGCTTCCTTCATGTTCTCATCACTACAAGTATCGTACGAATCAAAAATTGTGTAAGTCTTTCTTTCCATATTTTCACCTCTCTAAATGGATTTTATATCTTTATTATATCCCGGGATAACACCCGGGTATAGAATAAACCTCTTCAAAAATTGTACAATTCTATATTATGAATAGTAATTGCCATAACTTTCTACACCGTAAACAGTGTCGATAATATGGGGAATCGAATCATGGATTTTAGATAATTCCTCTTTCAATTCATAAACCTTCTCGTAAGTCTCTTCTATATGTTCCCTTGCCTCTTTGATGTCTTCTATCTTTTCTGCTATTTCCTTCTGCTTTATGAATAATTCATCTACAATCCTTTTAGCTTGAATCCGGGTGTTCCCGTTTTCATCAATGTAGAAAAATTCCCCGTTGTCTTTTTGTTGGTATTTTCTCTGTACATCATTATTCCAGTCACTCCAATCTGAATAATGGTAACAGATATAGACCTCTTCATAACCTTTAGGTAAATAACTGTTATCATCAGTCACCCGGTGGTTATAAAAAGCAAGTTTAATTGACAAGTGTCTATAATTCAATTCTACATACGGGTAGACTGTCTTTCCTTCCGTGTGTGTCTTCCTGTCTTCAATAACTTCCTTCAGTGCATTATCGAATCTTCTATTATACACTTTCCCGTCGTACTTCCACACTACCGGGATAATTGTGTCTATCAGATTTTTAGCCATAGTCAAGTTTGCTAAATATCTGTCAATAACCTTATCTCTTCTTTCCTTATCTCTGATTGTCTGTAACATATTTTCACCTCTCTATTTCCGGGGAAATATCCCCGGATAATTTTTATTTATAAAACTCTTTCAGCCCGTCTACAATTTCACTTCTTTCCTTATCAGAAAAGAGTAAATCCATTTTTTGTCTATCAATATCCGGGATATTATATACGTCCTTACAATGATATTTTTCCCATAATTCCTTGATAGTCCTATAGATTGTATTACTATGGAATCGGGGAAATTGATTGTATAACTTATCTATCATCTGTCCACCGGCTATAATATCAGTATGAAGATTATTCCAGACATCAGCACAAGCCGTAAACTCCGGATATCCGTTCCTATCAGCATAAAGGGTAATTTCTACGCATACCTCATTAATACGTCTTCTTTTCTTTCCCGGGTAGTAGTTATAATCTACCTTGCCGAATGAAAAAATCCGTGTTTTATCTTTCCCATAATTTTTATCTGTCATTGCATAACTCATATAATTACCTCTCTAAAATTGTTTAGTACGAATCACCCGGGAAACAAGCCCGGGCAATATCCTAATACTTGAATCCTTCTATTTCTTTCAGTGTTTCCCCGTGTCTGTCTTTAATAACACCGTTTTCGATAGTGTAATTCATGCAAGTGTCAATGGGATAGACTTTATTATCTTTTTTCAGATACATCTTCCAGTTTTTTTGAAACACGATACAGTCTGCAAAATGATACAATAAATGTGATATTCTCTCTTTGGTTGTTTGGCTACTCCAATTACAAAAAGAAAACTCAATAAATGGTTTATCACCAGTTGCAACGTTGACAAGTGGAGAAGACCACAAAAAGTAAGTCATTACCCTTCTACCGTCTACTTCCCGGATAAGTACTCTGTCACGGCAAGATAAACAGTATTCTCTAATCTTGCCATGTTCCATTTTCTCAATGATTCTCTCTTCAATGCTCATATAATCACCTCTCTAAAATATTTTACTATCCGGGGAAATATCCCCGGGTAATTTTACGCTTTTACTAAGTAGTCCTTTTTAAACTGTTTGAAGTCTCTGTCCTTCATAAAGACTACTTCCAGCCCTAAACCTAGATAACTTTTCACTGTATCAATATCAGTAGATACATTAATCGGAAATATACTAAGCCCGTTTTCAACCTTCTTTTGTAATGTTTCCATGCTCATATAACTACAATCAAAATGAGTCATAGAATCATTAAAAAGACTTTTTGTATCCGAGCAATCATAGTGAGATTTATCTCTCAAGTAAGTAGATAAACTCATTTTCTTACTTCTATATTGCCCATAAGCATACCCGGCAATTCCAATAAAAGAATAAACATCATAATTTTCTGTCATAATTTTTACCTCTCTAAAAGTTATATCTTATGATTTTATTCTATTCCCTTCTAACAGAAAAGAATAGAATAAACCTATATAAAAACTGTATAAATCTATTTTGTTTCGATTCCAATTAAAATATTGTTTTCATCGAAAAAATAAGTACGTAAAGTCAAGTGTTTTTCTGTCCAGTTTACTACATAAGTATAACAATTATAGCATAGTCTAGGGTCGTACTCTTGCAATTTGTAGCCGTTTCGTGCTAACTCATTCAAGACTGTTTCTTTTTTAGTTATTCCGTATCTGAATCTTTCCATATTTTCACCTCTCTAAAAATAAGATTAAACTTTTTTAAATAAAAACCAATTTATGAGAAGTAACGACGTTACTCTATAACCAGTTGTTTAATTCATACCAGTTTATAACAGATATAAACCTGTGAATCTTAGTGTTCTTATTATATGCTATATTTACCGATTTACCAGTTTTTAGCCGGGTAATGTTCGCAATGTTCCCCGGTAGAAAATCTATCTTGTATTTTTCTTTTTGCTTAGTCCCTAAATTAAAATAAATATTTCCCATTTTATCACCTCTCTAAATTACCCGGGGAATCAGCCCGGGAAACAGAAAAAAAATTAATCCTCTACTAAATAAAAATTGCCGTTGCAATTAATATATTTTTTGTATCTTCTATTATCTATATAGATAAAACCATAAAATAAGACGTTATAGCAATTAAACATTGCTTTATTTTTATCAGTCTATAATTTACTCCATTAATAGTTATATCTATCATTTTATCACCTCTCTAAATTACCCGGGGAAATATCCCCGGATAATTTTTCTATTTACATGCTTTTAATAATTCAAGATATTTTTTATTTATCTTTTCGCCATAATTACCAATAACAACATTATCAAACTCTTTCAATATTTCGTAGTGAAAATCCCCATGTTCAATAGAATCATCACTAAGAACATACTGCATAGAATCAACCCAGTTATCACGAATAAACTTTTTGAATGAATCAATATTATTATTGATAATATCCGAAAACTTACAAACTATTACATCACCATTAATACATTCAATTTCCGATTTTTTCATAAGTAAAACAGTAAAATCTATTAGATTTTTATATTCCCCGGATTTTTCAAAATCGGAATCAATGCTAATACTAATAGCAATATCAATGTAATTATCTGATATATCATCATTCAGCCCGTCGCTTTTAATTTTATAAAAATCGTATAAAGTCATTTTATTTACCTCTCTAAATTGATATAGTTTACCCGGGGATATTTCCCCGGGATTGTTTTTATAATGCTATTTCGTAGGTATTGCAGGCTGTCTCGATGTATAAAATATCACCGTTTTCCGATTTATACCCACATGTAAAAAATGAAGAGTTACCACCTAAAACCTTATAGCCGTAACCGTTGATTGATTTCATTCTATTAATGCACTCATTTTCAGCCCGGATTTTATTATAACTAGGTCGTACGTAAAAGTTTTCTACACTGTAATTTTTTCTATTAATTGCCCTATCATAGGAATTAATGAAACCGATTGCTTTTTTTGTTGTGTTGTTTAATTTTGTAGTGTACATATTGCCACCTCTCTAAATTGATTTTTTGTAACTTAAAGTTACAAGTTTAATATAATATAATAAACAAGATAAACTAAGTATATAACAAAACTATATAAAAATTGTATAAATCTATTTTTCTATTTTTATACGCTTTTTTATACTTTTTATATAGAAAAAACTGTAAAAACAGTGAAAAGGTAAAAAAAAGCGTATATATAAATTTATATTTATTTTTTGAGATTTCCGGGAATTGCTCATAGAATAGCCATGTTATAATATACCCGGTATAAAATGACATTTTTTAATATTTTGTCATTTTAAGTTAGATATTGCCGGGAATTGCCGGGAATTGCCGGGAATTGCCGGGAATTGCCGGGAATCTTGAGGTTTAGTTTTGCTAAAAAACTTTAGTATTATTAAAGTCTATTCCCTTCTCTATTTTTACAAAAAATTGCCCACAAAATAAATATAAATTTATATATACGCTTTTTTTGACTCTTTTTGAAGATTCCCGGGTTTTTCTGATAAAAATACTTGACTTTATATTCTACCGGGTGTATATTATATACGTAGGGTGAATAAGCCCGGAAATAAAACCAATTTAGAGAGGTAGATAAAATGACTGACTTGACAATTAAACAAAATGAAAAAATGGAAAACATGGTAAAAAATTTTAATTGCGGGTTTTTTAAAAAAGGTAGAATCTTAATTCAAAATATTGATTATATGTTGACTTGCGGGTATAAAATGAAATCCGGGGAAATTAAAGTAATTGCTAAATATATCCCCATGAAACAACCAGTATATTTTGAAATAGGATTATCAAAAAGAGAAAATACAAGAGTTAGAAATATTTTCAAAATTGCTAGTTATAAGTTACTGCAATATATTGCAAGTACTTGTAATGATGAAGATGATGACTAATAAAACCAATTTAGAGAGGTGATAAAATGAATAAGAGAGAAATTAAAATAATTAAAAGACTTTTTGGTAATTTTGGTATTAATGAATATTATTTTTCAGAAGATAAAATAGTTTTTATCAGCGGATTTTTAGAATTCACTTATGAGATAAAGACATTAAAAGATTTTATAAAATATTTTTATTTTCTGGTAAAAGGTATTTATGGCAATGATATAGATTATAATTTCTATAATGCTCTATCTTGTTATTATAGCAATAGCAAAATAGACGAAATATTAAGATAGGAATTAGCCCGGCGGATTTCCCCGGGAGTATGGCAAGTTAGCCGGGACTAACAAGGTCTGTCAAAAATCTTACTCTCCGGGGGAGGTAACGATGTGGAAACCCAATGTTACACAGAAAATGGACATTTTTATAAATTATGCCACGCAGAATAAAAATCTCCTTTCAAAGACCCCACCCACCCCGGTACCCCTTTTACTGAGCAAAGTACCCGTAGCGAAAATAAAAAGGGCTCACCTTTTTCAAGGCAAGCCCAAGAAGGAAAAGAGAGTTACATCAATGGCAGATTGAGGAGTCTCTTTAGACTCAATCATAACACAAGCCTTTACAGAAGTAAATACATATCTTATACTTAACATAGAGGTTATGTATGGCAGACTTAACGTATGAAGAATTACGCAGTAATGTAATAGACAAATATAAGATAGTATATAAAGACTCAGTGGCAATGGACGCATGTAAAGTCCCTAAGGACGTACGTATCCGTATGCTCGAAGACCCTGAGTATATCCTTGAGACTAAAGCCATAAAAGCGAATCTGTTTGTAGGACAGCTTGATGAACTTGACAATATAATAGCAGGAACATACGACAACTCCGAGAAAGGCTCGGACAGAAGTGCGACAGTCTTAAGATGTCTGGAGCTCAAACAGAAATTACTGCTTGAAGACCTTAACGTTACTAAGGACGAAAGTAATGCTCTTAACGTAACGTATATTGCAATGAGCAGAGAAGATTTTGAGGCATTGGAAACAGTAGAGATAAATGAGGGAAGTAACTCTACTGAGCTTGGGGCGGATTTCGGAGGAGTAGAAGAAGACAACTCATTTGAAGCCCGTATGAAAGCAAAAACACAGGAAAAAATGAAGGAACTGGAGGCAGATAAGAATGGCTCAAATAGTTAAGTTGCTCCCTCATCAAGCAAGCTTTGTACAAGCTCCATACGTATTTTTTGAGAAACGTTTCTTTTTCTTATGTGGCGGTTTTGCCTGTGGTAAAACAAGTTCCCTCGTTTATGCCGTAATGTATGCTATCAAACAGCTTCTGGGTAAAAAAGATAAGGAAGGGCATAATCCTAAGATAATGGTGTGCTCAAAGAATATAACATTTCTCGCTAAGACTTGGACTAATGCTTTTGAACAGAACCTCAGCATGACTAACTCAGAATACAGATATGATAAAGCCAAGAACATAATGGCTGTAGGCAACGTAGAAATACTCCTAGTACCTACTGAAGAACCTACACAGATATATGGATATTCTACCGTAATGGCACTAGTTGATGAGCTAGACGAGCTTCCTACAGATATAGCTATGGAGGCAGTAAAGTCTATAAATGACCGTGTAAGACAACAGATAGAAGGATTTCGCTCTCCTTTTATAGCTTTTGCTACGACATCACAAGGGCTTAAAGGTCTGTATCAGACAGTAATGCACTTTCAGAAATCAGGAATAGGATATGTTCTTATGAGGGCAAGAACAAGGGATAACATATACCTTCCTGCTGATTACATAAAGAATATATACTCTATCTACAACGAAAAGGAAGTGGCTTGTCTTCTTGAAGGACAATTCGTGTCAATAGACTCAGGACTTGTATTTCCTGACTATGACCCTGCGAAGAATAAACTGAGCGTAGATTTACTGGATTGTATTGCCGATGATGATACAATCTATATAGGACAGGACTTCAACAGCTTTGGTAACCATGCAGTAGCTTTATGTGTAAAAAAGTTCTCGGACGGGCAGGTATGTATCGTAGCTATAAAAGATTATGTATTCCCTGATATAAGACGTGCTCCTGAGGTATTCAGGTACGATTTTCCTACTCAGAAGATTGTATGGATTCCTGATATGACATATAAAGAGCATTTTACAGAGTTCAAGAAGGAATTGAGGACATTCAAGATAACCATAGCCTACCGTTCCTGCAACCCTCTGGTTAATGACCGTACTTTTGCATGTAATAAATTATTTCATGCAGAGAGATTATTTGTATGCCCTATCTGCAAGAACCTTGAGAAAGCTCTGCTGACTCACCAGAGAGACCCTAAGACAGGTATGCCGATGAAAGGCGGTGTTAATTCTCCTGACCATGACTCGGACGCATTCGGAATGGCAGTACATTATCTGCTCTCTTGGAACAGAGACCTGAAGCCTTTGTATGAAGTAACCTTACAGTACATTTACAGTAAACGAAGAGCTCGTGGTGCAGACGCCACAGAGCTTGAAGTTGCTTCACAGACGATTACGGCAGATAAACTCAAGGCAGTTCCTTTGATGAAAGCTCCTAATGTGGAAGAAAACGAATTTAATTCTTGACCATAAGTGATTGGTTGTGATATAATACAAGTATGGAAAGAAGAGAAATAAAAGAAGTTTGGTACAATAATAAACATATCGTACTAAACAAGGAACTTGTATTATATTCAGACGGGTCTTATGAGAGAAACGGGATAAGACGTTACGGAAACTCTAACGGTAATTATCTCAAAATGTCATTATATGACACTGAAGGCAAGGAGCATAAAGTATTTATGCACACGCTTATATTGTGTGTATTCGGCTCAGACAGACCTTCAGAGGAATATGAGGTAGACCATATAGACAGGAACAAACATAATAACGACATTTCTAATTTACGGTGGGTTACCAGACGCTTGAATATTGAGAATAAAAATGATAGAAAAGAGCTGAATGGTTTATTATTTATCAGACAGTTTAACGAGGCTGAAAATCCTTATAATTTGACCTACGATATAGTACATCACAGAGTTTACAAGCTGGGGTGGAGCTTTGAGAAAGCTATGAACACTCCGAGAATCGACAGGGATACAAGAACGGAAGGGAGACTGGCAGGAAATGAAAAACGTAAGACAGAACTACGAAAATGGTTTGACAAGCAAGAAAATAAGTATAAAATAAGTTATAAGACGTTTTACCATAGAATAAAGTACTATGGAATGTCGAAAGAAGAAGCCTTAAATAAAATAGTAAGGTAGAGGAATAGACTATGGTTGATTTCAAGGAATTAAGAAAGATTCTCAACGGCTCTAACATGTCAGTCAAACATTACGCCAACGGTAAAGTAGCTGTAACGGATTCTAATGTTTTCAGAGGAATGAAAATAGCAGACCTCAATGAAGCTCAGGCACTGGTTGAAAAGGGAATATATGAGGATACTGAAGCGTACGCAAAAAAGTGCGGTATTCAGCTTGACTCAGTTGAGAGTGTATCAAAGAGAGCTAAGGAAAACATTGGAGCAGTAATGGACTGCATTATGTCCAAGAATCCAGCGACAGCCCGTGAAATGCACGATAAGGTCGTTACAAGAGACTCCATAATGAACGGAAGGTGGAACATAAACAATCCTGTTGACCCTACGAGAGCGAGCCTTGCACTTCCTAACATCTATATTTCACCTTGGCAGGCGAACAGCCTTTATTCTCAGAAAGGTCTGTTTGAAACGGTTATCAATAAGAAATCTAAGTCTATCCTGCTTAACGGCTGTGTAATTGAGAACAAGCACCTGAAGCAGGAGCAAATGGATACAGTTAATGAGCATGCTGAAGTAAAGCATAATTTCAAGAGCGTTCTTGCTGAGTCTACCCTTACAGCTTTAGTGTATGGCGGAGAGCTTACTTTTCCTATGTTCAAGAAGGATAATCCTATCACTACCAGACTTCCGCTCGACGCACTGTTGAAATTAGGTGTTTTAGGCAAAGACTGCATTGACTATTTCGTACAGCTTGACCGCTGGAATACATTCATTATTCCTCCATACAATCCGACACAGAAAGACTTCCTCAGACCTGAGGTTTATACAGTTCCTTTCTTGGGAGCAGACGTATACCACGGACGATGTGCACGTGTAGTGCCTGCGAAACAGGCAGGATACTGGGGACAGATTCTCAATCAGGGCTGGGGTATTTCAGACCTTTGCGGATACCTTCAGTCAGGACTTAACTATAAGGTAGCTATCCAGAGCTTACCGCTTATGATACAGCAGATGTCTATTCTCGCACGTACCGTAAACGTAGACGGTGTGCTTGCTACGGAAGGAGCTAACGCTCTGGACGCTCTGGTAGACACAGCTACAATACGTACACGTGAAGCTACTCCTGATAACCCTGTAACTATGGACGTGCTCGGAGACATTAAGAGTATTAACAGAAACTTTGCACAAGTTCCTGAGCTTATGAGATTACTCCGTCAGGACTTTGCTTCTGACGCTGTACTTCCTGAACCGCTTCTTTTCTCTTCTGAAAAGGGTAACTTCTCTTCAGGAGACGATACACAGGGTAACCTCTTCAAGCAGAACGAATCAGTACAGATGATTCATAAAGACCTTGAACCACAGTTCAAACAGCTTGCAAAGATTATGATTATCGACGCTCTCGGTACATCTAAGGAAGTACTTGAAGCTCTTCCTTACACACAGATTCACTTTGACCAGCCAGTTATTGCTAACGCTCTGGAGCGTGCACAGATTGGTAAGTTCCATTCAGAGAATGTATTCAATCTTGTATCAGCTCAGATACCTGTTGACATTGCTGTAGAAATGGCTGACAAGAATGTTTCAAGTGATATGCGTACAAATGCTGATATTCTCAAGCGTCTGGCTGATATTCAGAAGAAGGTAGATGAGCGTACCGATGAACAGACAAAGCTCGAGAATGAGCAGACAGAAGCTAATATAGAACAGACAGAAGCACAGACTAAGGCTACTAAGGAACAGGTGGCAATGCAGAAGACAGCTGTAGCTACAGGTGGAAGCGGAGGCAAGAAGCCTGCAAGCAAGGAAGACAAGGCTACTAAAGGTACGTCTCCTGCGGAAGAGACACAGGAGAGAGCTTTGAGTGATAAGAAAGAAACTGGTTATTCAAGGCTAGAACAGCGTCGTCATGAAAAGACAAGAGGTACTGCAAAACGAGCTGAAAAGCTGGCAAAGCACAAGAATAAGTCTGTTTAGTACTAATCTAAATTGACAAGTCACTAAATAGGTATTATTATAATAACAAAGGAGAACGCTATGAGTGCAACAATCCCTAACGGCATGTTACTTTCAGACCTTCTGAAAACTACAGGCTATGACTGTCCTGAAAATCTTCAGGGCAAGACTTTCAAACAGGCGACAGCAGGAGCAGGAGTTGACCTCGAAGCAAACCATGCTTCAACAGTTAACGTAGCCACTTACACACAGGCAATCGAAATTGAACCTTCAGATACATACGAAGCTATGGAGAAGGTGACACTTACCCTCACAGGTATTGTAAAGGGTCTTGTAGCTTTCGGTTCAGCCGAAGGAGCTGTATATCTTACAGCAGTACCTTCAGCAGACGGAGCAGTAAAGGCTTACGTACCTTCAGCTACAGGTATTTCAAAGGTAGACGCTACCTATGCAGAAGCTACAGGTGTTACAATCAGTGACACACCGTATGCACGATACTCAGCAGGAGACATTACATTCTAAAATGGCAATACAGGCACACAATAAAGATTCAGGGGCGTCACCATTTATTACTCAGAAAGATGTAATCTTATGTCGCTCAGGTATACAGTTATACCATAAATCAGAAGTAGCCTCATTCATAACAGAAGACAATAAGCCTCCTGTGGAAAAGGAATGGTACAAGGAGTACCGTCCAGCTAATGTCATTGTAAAGGCTAAAGACCTTTTCAAGTCATTGCCCGTCACAGAAGAGCACCCTGATGTCTGGGTTGATTCAAAGAACTTCAAGGAGCTTGCAGGCGGTACTCTCGATAAAGAAATCGAAGTAGTAGCCTTGGACGGAGAAGCAGAAGGCGAGATTGGACTTAAATCAAACATTACATTCTATACAGACGAGCTGTATAATTATTATCTCAACAACAAGGAAGTTTCTGTAGGCTATACTTGCAGGAAACATTTCGTAGACAATCCTGAAGAGGTTGGATATGATATTGAGTTGGACGAGATTACAGAAGTTAATCATTTGGCAATCACCAGAGCAGGCAGAGGCGGTTCTAAGGTTGCTGTAATTGATAGTATTATAGGAGGTATAAGACCTATGCGTACAGGCATTTTTGCTTTCCTCAAGAGCAAGAAAAAAGCTGTCAATGACAGTGGTTTCTCTTTTGGTAAAACAGTCCTTGAAGCTGTCAAGAACAGCAAGGGCACTACTGAAGAAGAGCTTGCTGGGGAAATGAAGGGAGTTCTCGACTCAATGGCAATCCTTAAGGATTGTGAAGCCAAGGACAAACTTATGGACGTTGTTAAAGATTGTTTTGACAACAAGGAAATGGCTGTATCAGAAGAAGCTGAACTCACTGCTACTCTCGATTCTATGTGGTTCGAGATTCACGGTGATTCGTTGAGTGAGATTGCTAAAGCTTTCGACAAGCTCAAGAAGTCAGCTAATACTGACACAGCAGTAAAGGATTCTGAAGAGGAAGACAAAGAGGACAAGAACGAGGACTCTAAGGACGAATCTGAGGAAAAGAATGAAGACTCTAAGGACGAAGAGGACAAGAACGAGGACTCTAAGGACGAAGAGGAAAAAGAAGAGAAAGACGGTTGCAATAAGGACTCAATGGAGTTCGCTACCAAAGATGATATAACTACAGCAATCCGTGATTCTCTCAAGGCTGAGTTGAAGCCTTTAGTAGCTGAAGCAGTTAAAGAATGTCTTGGAATTAAAGACAGTAAAGTAACTGTAGAAGGTTCTGAACTTGATTCTAAAGAGGATTTACCTGTAAGAGATTACAGTGACTTCCTTGAATAATAGGAGAAAAATATGACACAGAATGGAAAAACTCTGTCAATGCACAACGAGGCAATCTGGAAGGGAACATTCGATGACAATGGTATGCTCCTCAAACTCCACGAGAACTCGTACACAATCGGTTACTCAGCACTTCTTTCTCCAAATGAACAGAGTGCTGGTAAGGTAAACTTTGGTGACGGTGTATTCTACGACGCTCACCAGAAGAACAACAAGGTACACGCAGGAGCTCCTACTGTATCTAACGCTGTTCCTAAGTTCGCAGGTATCGTTGTACGTGAGCCTGCAATCGCTTCAGGATACCCAGCAATTAACAATGAAGTTGCTGACTTCCAGAAGGGTATGATTGCAAAAGAAGGCTACATCGAATACAAGAAAGCTTACTGCGTAACACACGCTTCTCACTCAGCTCTTGGTACAAAGAAGAGTGTATTCGATAACGTAGAAATCGGCTGGTCTATGATGTGTTCTGCAAGCAATGGTGCTGTTTATTTCACACCTGCAAGTACAGATTACGTATCAAGCTCAGATGTTGAAGTAGGAAAGGTTGTAGAAATGAACCCTGACGACAAGTCAGTTACAGTCTTCGTTTCACCTTCAATCTACGCATAAAAGGAGACAAATATGTTAGGTACAAATAAGGTTGTAAGTTACTCAAAAATCAAGACCGCAATGGAGAACGATATTCTCCAGCGTTTCCCTGCAATCTCAAAGCATATCGACTCTATTGACCTCACAAAAGGTCATATTTCTGGAGCTGTAAGAAGCGAAGGTATCGGTTTTGCTGTTGACAGTCAGTTGTGTGCAAAAGAAGCACTTCCTATCGGAGCTGTTCCACAGCAGGCTACACGTATGCTTGAGCCTTCAGCAGGTACAAAGAGATACATTGATAAAGCAATGGATTCTCTCATGAAGTCAGGTCTCTCAGAGGCTGAAGCTCACAAGGTCGTAAAAGACTCCCTCATTCCTGTTGCAGGATATGATAAGGCTACAGGACAGTATGTAATGTCTGCTGTAGCTCCTGAAGCTGAAGCTAAGAAGTTCGGTGTAACAGACTCTCTTCTGGAACAGACTTCTATCCCGATGTGGAACATCGGCTGGCTCACAAAGATTATTAAACAGCCATTTGCGACATCACACGCAAAGAACTTGGTAAGTGTTGAATCATTCAACAACCCTTGGGCTGATGTAATCGGTATGTTCAAGGAAAGCTTCGAAGGTTATGGTAAGCTCTCTAACGTTGCTCGTGGCAACTTCAAGCAGAACAACTCTAACCCTGTAACAAATGAAGCAAGTCAGATTGTAGATGAGGTATTCAATATCTCAGTTGACTATGAATCTGACATCATGGAAGACATCAAGGCAAATCAGGCAGGTAACTTCGTAACTGGTCAGATTAAAGCTGACCGTGAAAAGTACGCTTACATGGTTCTTGACCGTCTTCAGGACGCTCTCATTTACTACGGTTCTGACGAAGCAGGTATCGACGGTCTTCTCGATGTAGCTTCAATCGAAGCTTACTCAGGAACACCATTGTACGATATTCTTAACTCTCAGGTTTCTACTACACGTGGTAGTGACATCGTTCGTGCTATGAACAAGGTTATCGGTGACTTCCTTCGTGAAAATCACTACATGGCTCGTGAAGTTAAGATTAACTGTTCTGAATACGTATTCCAAGCTCTTACACAGACTGTATACTCAGATGTATATGACCCTTCTTCACCACTCAAGATTCTTCAGGGCAACTTCAAAGGTCAGAATGAACTTGACGGTGGACTCGTACAGTGTAAGTATACTATCGTATCTGATACAATGCTTAACCCTTCAGTTACTGGTGGCGAAGCAAATCCATACAACCCACAGACTTATGATTACTTCATCATTACTGTTCCTTCTATCAAGGACGCTATGGGTCAGCAGGATTCACTTATTATCCACCCAGAATTGCTCAAGAGCTACGTTGTACCAGCACTCTGGCAGAGAACAGGACTTCTCTACACAATGTATAAGCGTATTGGTGGCGTAATCGCTCCAGTTGCAGGTACTGTAAAGGTAATCAGCGGATTCGGTTATAAAGAATCGTAATTGAAGCTTGATAAACGGCTACCTCTATTGTAAAATAGAGGTAGCTTTATTTCATTAAGGAGGAAAAGAATGAAATACATTTTGAATGAGGGCAGATATGCTCAGGCATTTATTATTGAAAAGAAAAACGGGGAGCTGAAACGTGAAGTTAAGATTGAACTTGACAGACGCAGACGCTACACAGATACAGGCAATATTGCTACTACAGGTATCACAGCTATTGAAGATGAAGATTTCGAGCTCTTGAAGCAGAATAAAGCTTTTGCTCAGATGTTCGAAAAGGAAGGCTCTGGTCTTTCTCTTGTAGACGAGTCAATGGTAACAGGAGAGACAGACAAGAGAGCAAGTGAACTTGAAGAAGAAAACAAGAAGCTTCGTAAAGAGCTTGCCGAGGCTAAGAAACAGTCTGGCAAAAACAAAGACGCTGAAGCAGTAAAGAAGCTTGAGGACGAAAATGCTTCTCTTAAAGCACAGCTCGAAGCTTTGACAAAGGATAACAAAGCCCCTGCTGAAGCTACAGATGATAAAGCAGATGAGGACGAAGGATTCTAATTATGGAAGTAACTACAAGTGGAAGACCAGAGAAGATTACGAGAGTCTGGTTTCGTACCAGATACGGACAGAACTTTCCTGACCTTCTCGCAGAAGACAAAAACGGTATTCTTGATATATGTATAGAAGACATATATACTCTTTTCCACGGTGTAGGAGAGCTCTGGTCTCATCTTGACAGGGAAGAGTATGTACTTAAAACCCAGCTATGCTACGGGCTTCTGACAGCTTGGTACATAGCTGACCTCTTCCCTGACTTTACTCTCGGAGTAATGAGTACGGGAGGAATACCACTTAAATCAAAACAGATTGGTGGTACAAAAATTATGTTCGGTGAAGCTTCTAAAAAGACGGGAGCAGTTAACAATGCTGACCTGCTTCAGGCTCTCAAGAGCAATGTTTTCGGAGCTAAAGCCTATCTTATGATTAAGACTTCAGGAAAGCTTAATCTGTTTATCAGTCACGGATATTAGGAGGATAAAATGTTTTTCAGTGTTAAATCACCAACTAAGATTGCAGGAAAGGTATACACTCCTTGTGTATGTTATCCTCTTCCTGATGTTCTCAAGCCTACTATTGATAAGATGATTAAAGAAGGAAAGGCTTACATTTATAACAGTAAGGTATTTTTTCAGAACGGAAAGGTACTCGAAAAGAAAGAAGTAGAAGAAGTTAAGCCTGACAATACGAAGAAATCAAAGAAAGCTAAAAAAGAAGAAATCAAGGAAGAAGATGAAATCCCTTCTCCTGAAGAAATTGCAGATAACGTAGAGGACTTCTAATGGGTGTGTATGGAGCTTGACAAGTTTGTTATGTTGTCATATACTACTTAAAAGGAGTAAATTATGAGAACAGTAAAAGATTTGTCAGGACAAAGATTCGGAAGGCTTACAGTCATTCACAGAATGGAGGGAGCTAACAATAAATACTATTACTGTAAATACTATTACTGTAAATGCGATTGCGGTAACACAGTCACAGTACTAGGTAAGAGTCTGACCTCAGGTAATACAAAATCTTGTGGTTGCTTGCATAGAGAACAATTAGCTGAGCGTAACTATAAACACGGAGAACGTAGGACAAGGTTGTATAAGACTTGGATAAGTATGAAACAACGCTGTTCTGTTCATCGTGACAAATACAAGCAATGGGAAGGCAGAGGTATAAAGGTTTGTGACGAATGGAGAGATTCATTCACAGCTTTCAAGGATTGGGCTGAAGCAAACGGTTATAAGGAAGACCTGACTATTGATAGAATTGATGTTAACGGTAATTATGAACCTAGTAATTGCAGGTGGATAACTAAACGGGAACAACAGTTCAATAAGACTAATACACGGTATTTTGAATACAAAGGTCAAAAGAAGTGTTTAGCAGAATGGGCGGAAATATTTGGAATGAATAAGCCAACACTTTACAACAGGATTTATAATCTTGGTTGGAGTATTGAAAAAGCTTTGGAAACGGAGGTAAAGAAATAATGGGTGGAGTGTATGGCGATTCTTTAGCATTTTTCGCTGAGCAGTTCCGCATGTTTGATTATTTCTCTATGAAACCCCTTCCTACTGGCTCATACACTCCGAGAGAGAGTTTAGGCAAAGTAAAAGGGGTATTTCAGTATATGAAGAGAGGAGACCTCGTGAGAGAAAACGAGGTTGAAGCTGAAACTGATGTTCCTACTTTCTGGACTAGACAGAAGCTTATTGTAGGTAACTTTATACAGAAGGAAGACGAGCTGTACAGAATTACAAGTGACTATACTTGGAAGTTTGAAGGTAACTTTTATGTTTACAGCCTTGAGACATTCATAGGTAGCTCAGATGTACAGAAACCATTCGATTATGTAAACATCGGACAGAACGATTATGCTTAGAGACGCAGAATTACTTCCCTATGAGATTGATGATTATGATACAATCAGTTTTCAGGAGGAAGGTGAACACCCTACAGGGATAAACAAAACTCGTATGCGTCTCCCAGAGTTTTATGACATAACAAAATACTATCAGCGTTTGAAAAGGAACTCACGAGCTAAATGGTATAACCCAGAGACTGATGAGTACGAAACAGTAATCAGGAACAAAGGAGAATATGGTCACTGGAAGAAGCTTGATAAAAGAGACCTTCCTGACATTACAGATGTGAAAGGAATCAAATGGCAGATAACCTACAATTTCCCAGAAGAACTTCATGATAATATTTCCCCTACAGGTAATATATATGGTGGAAATACTGTAACATACCGAAGGTTATACTTGATTCTATGTGAGAGATTTAATAACAGGGAATACTTCGTAGATACATATTTCAGGGACGTTTATCCTAACACGATGAAGGAACAGGTAGACGTAGAGCTTCAGACCATAAAGGACGAGCTTGAAATGTATAGAGCTCATGTGGTTCTTAATGGAGCTAAGCTTACTAAGAGTGGAAATCTTGATAAGCGATACCACAAGCAGAACGTCCCATATCATAAGGCTTTACGAGACTACAATAAGTTCAAGGAATCATGGGAAGATGAGAAGGGAGATGAACTTGCAGAGCTTATTGCCGACGATATAAAGAGAGCTCTATCTGTAGGTGAGATACCACTTAATCGTGAGCATACAGTCAAGACAGAGAAGAAGAGGATTCAGGCTGGATACTCTGCTGACCCTGTATTTTATGCTATGGGAGACTTAATCGACCATATACAGATTTATGTTAAGATAAGGAGTTAGTTATGCAGGTTTATACTGGAGTTAGTTTTGACAATTTGAGAAAAGCTATATACCTCATTTTCTTTGGAGCTGACCCTCTATATGATAAGAACGGGAATATTATAAAAGACAAGAATGGTAACGAGATATATCAGTGCAATGATTTCAAGTACCCTAAATATAGATATATAGTTCCAATGCAGGGCAATTTTGACAACCCTCTTGAACAGGAGAACCCAGAAGAGTTCGCCAAGAATACTTTCGTTGAATACTGGATTGACAGGGATACTAGTCTTACTCAAGATGATTATACTGAAGATAACGAAGGCGAAGCGGTAAACAGACAGAAGTGTATAGCTACGGTTCTCCTTCGATTCATTGGCAAAGACGCTGAGACGTGGGCTAAGTCATTCAGACATCTTACCAAGAGACAAGGTATAGGTGAGATATTTGCAGGTGTATGTAATGCTGAGAAGCTTGAATACACAATGCCTCTTGTACCTAGACGTATTAATTTCTTCGGTAAGAACAGTCAGATTGCATTTGACGTACGCTTCAAATTGTATTATGATGAATGTATACGTACAAACTGGCTTCCTTTGAAGGGAATTAACTTCAAGGTTGAGGGTCATATATACGTAGACAATAATAAGGAGGAATAACGATGAACTTGAATTATGTCGGTTCAGTTGCAGAAAGGTTCATGCGTTTCCGCTCTCGTCTCGTTGAGACAGAGGGAGTAGCAGAAGACCTCTTCAATGCAATCTCTATTTACGTTCCTAAATCATTGGCTCAGGCACAGCTTTCAGCTGAGGCTTATGACCCTACAGAAGTTACAGCAGATAAGTATGCTGTAATAGCAGTGACTGTAGATAACTACAGGGACGTACTGGCTGACGGAAGCGTTCTGCTTTCTCAGTGGCTTCCAGTCTTCAATGACGGAACAAACTTTGCTGTGAAGCTCTATGTTATCGTTTTTGATGATACAGGCTTCTCTCCTACTGTTACAGCTGGTGCTATTACATGGCAACCACTGACAAAAGCTTTCAATGAGCTCTATTTCATTTCGCTTTTCAAGACAATGTTCTCAGAGCACTATGACGGAAGTAAGGTTGAATCAGACCCAGCTCAGGCAACAGACTATGACGACAGTAACTATTTTGATATGGCTCTCTGTCTCGCTTATCAGTGTGAGCTTGAATCAACACTCTCATGGGATTTGATTGCTGTAAAGGCAACAGTTTATGACGGTGTTACCGATACAAATGCTTGTAAGTGTCAGTCTCTTGAGAAAGGAGATGAGACAACACACTGTACAACTCTCGAAGGTTCTACTCTTGCAGACCGTGCTGAATACTTCTGGGGTTATTGGAATCTTATGGGTGGTTCTCATGGAAATATCGTATTCCATAACGGCAACTACCTCATTCCTGTTATCCTTGGTCGCTGGTTCGAGACTCGTAATGCTTCTGGTCAGTTTATTGGTAACAAGCTCTGCAAAATCCGCTTGACAGGAAATAAGGTTAAACCTACAGGAAATCCTTCACCACTTAACAGTGATGTTAACCTTAACCTTCCTTCATCAATCTACGATATTCTTGATGATAAGAATATCGGATACTTCATTTCTATTGCGAATGACTCTGACGCAAATGCAGAGCTTACAAGAGACAGAAGTGCAAATAATATGCCTGCTACTGCTTATGCAATCTCTAAGTGGATTGACTATAGCACTTCACAGGATATGGCTAAGTATGCTACTGACATTGCTACTCTTACAAAGCCTGTCCTTGTTAATGCCCAGACTTATGCTCAGCTTCAGTCATTCCTTATTAACAATATTGCTGTGTTCGCTTCACTTGGCAGAATTACAAACATTCAGGTTAACTTCCCTCCTTTCTCAGAAGCAAAGAAGGGTAACTGGTTTGAAGGTACTGCCGTATGGTCAGCACAGTATGTTGACGACCTTGAAGGTGTAAACATTTCAGGTTCTATTTCATTCTAAGGGAGGCACGGAGTAAATGGCTTACGGTTCAAACAGGGCTGGTGGACAGCCTAGAGCACACTTCCGCATGGCAGGAGGTGCTATAATTAAGTTCAGACACCCTTACTTTGCTGGTCAGATTGATTCTGGAACAGATAAGGCAATCGACGAAATTGATATTTCGGCTTGCTGTAAACTTGAAGGACGCTTCTTCGAAGCTAACCAGAATCAGGACTCGGCTAAGCAGGTAGTTTTGATTGACGGTTCTACCGTTACAATTTCTAACAGAATGTTGAACGGTACTATTACAATTCCAGCAATTCCTACTACTGGTCAGGTTGCTACTGGTGACTTCATCGCTGGTTGTCAGCTCATTCAGTCTGTAGGTGATTCTGTTGGAGGTGTTATTACTAAGACCGACTTTATCGACGGAAAAGCCAAGACTACAGTTTACTATGGCGTAACTGTACAGCGTTGTCCTAAGGACGTTTCTGAAGGTAATGACGTTGCTGTATACAACGTACAGCTTCTTTATGCTGGCTGGATTGAAGCAGAAAGTGCTGAATCTGACCTTAACAAAAAGGCTATCTGGGCTGTTGGTTCTAAGTACGGTATCAAGGGTATTTATCACCCATACGGTATCCAGAATATGGACGGAAACTCTGGTACACAGTCTGGTGTTCTTGAAGCTTCTGACCTTGCTCCAAATAACACAGAAATCTACGACGATTATCAGAACAGTGCTAACAACGAGAAAGAAGCTACTGACGCAGTTAAGGGTTCGGCATTTAGCAAGGTTATCACTGGTGGTACTACTTACAACGAGCCTGATATAGCAAAGGCTGAAGGAGAATCAGCTGGAGGTACTAATAGTACACCTAATACAGGCGACTCTGGTAGCGGAGACTCTGGTAACGGAGATTAGTAATTAGTACTAAACAATACTCCTCAAAAGGACGACAAACTTGCGTTGTCGTCCTTTTTGTTTTATAATGGGTGTAAGAGGTGAAAAGAGTATGCAGAATGTATTTTTGGACGCTTCCGTGCTGAAGACAAAGCGGGAAGAAGAGGTAGCTAGGATTGATGTTCAACAGAACAAAATCAGATTTGAGTTTCCTCAGGGATTCTCGGATATAAGGCTTATCGAGGAGTGTCGTGCTTTGAACGCTCTGGACGTATCTGTACCAGACAATTTTGATTTGATGTATGACATCACAATGCAGATGTTAAACGGTAAAGTAGTGTTCATTTACTTTATGGACGGGAGCAAGAAGGCAGAGGTTGCCCGTTTCGTTGTGACATCACGCTATATGGATTTACGTGGTGTACCGTTTGTTAATGCTTACCCAGTTGTTGTTAACTGGCTCGTAGAGTTTATTGCAGGGTACTTAGGAAAAAAATATCCTCGCTCATTGAAAGATATTCAGGCAAAAGTGAGCGAGAAAGAAGAGCTTATGAGGAAGAGCCTGAAAGAAGGGGTAAAAGTAACAACCTCTTAGATGAACTTGTTAAGAAGACAGTGAGTAGTAAGTTTGAGCACGGAGCTCTAGTATTTACTTATTACCGTTTTCTTGATAAGTTTCATACAGAGCCTGTGACTCTAGCCGAGCTCATGGAGTTTTCAAATTATCTTGATACGGATTCAGCAGTGAATAAACTCATAGCTGATATGACCAAACAGGAGAAATAAATGGCTACTAAGTATAGCAAGTTCACAATTACAAGTATCCCTGACCCTAATTCTGGAGGTATGTTTATTCCTGACTACGAGAGGGACATGAAAGCTATCGTAAATCAGGCAGTAAAATCAGCTCTCTCTGAGGGTGGATATTTTAAGACATCAAGTAGAGTCGTAGACAAAAGAACTGGTGAGACAAAGTTAGATGTTTATGTTCATTCTGATGACACTAGCGTAGTCTTAGATTCATTAAAGACTGAACTAGGTAAGCTTACTTATAAAGATAATTTCGGAAGACCTACTCAAGACCCTAAGTATGCTGTATCTACTACAGGAATATCAGCAAAGGAATCACGACGTCTGGAGAGAGATGAAGCAGGGGATTCTGAGGTATCGAGATTCAATAGAGGTGCTCTCCTAAAAGTAATAGGAGCTCTTACATTAATAGCAGACATAACCAGACGTATATTGTCTTCTGTACTGACCTTTTCTCAGAAGACAGTAAAAGATATGATTACAGCCAGTAACTTAGGTATGTCCTATGAATCTGTAAGGTCTTATAGACATATAGAGACTGCTCATGGAATGAAAGAAGGAACTATTACAGGAGCTGTTTCAGACATACAGAATAAGTTTGGTAATATCACTTCTCTTGACGAAAATGCTCTCAAGGCACTTGCTGTAGTAATGGGTGGTAAAATAGAGGAAATGGCTACTATGGGGCTTGGTGCTTCTAACCCAGAGAAGATACTGGGTGCTATCCTCGACGACTTCAATGCTAAAGCAAATGCTGGTTACAATTCTGTTGGTCAGTATGTAGGTGAACAGCAAGCACGAAGAGAGCTTTATAGTTATCTTCTTAAGGTATCTCCTCAGGTAGCAGACATATTTGCTACTATGCAAGAGGAACAGCATAATATTAATTCTCTCTACAAGAATCAAGCAGACACTTTCGAGAACTGGAAAAGTGCTTTCCCTACTGCAAGAGGAGGAGGCAATACTTGGGCTGGCTATGGTACTGTATCACTCACTGGTCAGCAATGGCAGAAAGTACAAGAGATGATAAATCAGATAAAAGAAGGTATTACGGTATCTCTCGCTTCTGATGTATTTGAATTGTTACAGAGAATAGCTAATTCAAGATTCTTTATGACTGAGACAGAGAAGAGACAGCTTAATGAAAAGAACAGACGACTGAATGAAAATGAGCTTAATACTATTGACAAGACTATCTCAAGGTTCAAAGGGCAATATGATAACCTCTCTGAAGGAGAGAAAGCATATTATGAAGTATTACAGGAACAGAAGGAAGCTCTCGAGGCGGAACTTAAGAAAGAAGAGATAAATGACATTACAGCTCCTGAGGCTATCCTGCAAAGCAGAGCTGAAAGAAAGATAAGAGAAGCAAGTAAGAAACCTTTGTCAGAGGGAATGAAGATTACTCCTATTGCAGATATAACTCCTGAAGAACTGGAAGATGTAGTCAGAATATACAATCTTGACACACCTGAGATGAGAGCACAGTATGCCAAGGCCAGAGGTAAACAGGTTGAGAAAGCTGACAGAGAAGTCGAGAAGTTAGAAGAACGACAGAGAAGTAACCTTTATTTCGAGTTTGACGAAAGCCTCAATGCTTCCAAGAAAAACTTCAGAGAAGCACGTAAAAACGGTCAGCTGAAAAAAGTGTATAAATCTATAGGGTCGAGCACTAAAGGAGCATTGGAAACATTATATGAGCTCGGAGAGATTTTTGGTTTTCAGTATGACCTTGATAACGAAGAAGGAAGTAATTATGAAGAAAAAATCTATTCGGCTTTGAAAAGAGCTGAAGAGGAGAAACTTGGAGCATTAAGCAGAGGTAAGTTTGCAATATCTACACAAGCTTATATCGACAGGAACTTCAAGCCTATACCAAGGGTAGATAAAGAATTACAGGTAGAATATGATAATGCTTATCTTGCTTGGCTCTACACTCATAACCCTTACAAAATGGAAGAGATAAATGAGCATATAAGAGGTTATAGAGGCGACCAGATTGTTGAAGACATGCAGACTAACAATCGTATTCAAGCTGTAGAATGGTTATATAGAACCGAAGGAACTAGTAATGACTGGCGTAAAACTTTGTCTGGACTTCCTAATGGAACATACGTAATAACAGGAAGCAACACAAGTCCTGAATACGGCGAGAATGTATATAAGATTATTGTAGAGCAGAGAGACAATGGAAGAGTTGTAAGTTCTAAAGAAATACTTAATACTGAAGGTGGCTGGAGCTTTGCAGGAGATATTCTTACTGTAGACGTACGTAACGGTAAGATGAATGTAAGCGACCTTGGCACACCTACAAGTGTTCAGGCAGGCAAACAGTAAGGAGTAAAGCATGGCAATAGAAGATTTGAAAAATCTGAAGATGAACAGTCTGAGATTCATAACGGGTGTACGCTATTTCAAAGACCGTCTTGACCGTCTTAATAATATTACTTACATATACGACAATAACTGGGATATTAATAACACGACTAAGGCAACCTTTCCTGTGTGCTTCTTCCATGTGAAAAGTTGTCATGAAACAATGACCTCGGAAGTAAGTCAGAAGCAGATGTTGTTTTATAATTCAGCTTCAGGAAAGACAGAGAGTGACCCTTCTCTAAACTCAGGTCTTCTCAATGTTGTAGCAGATAATATTGTAATCAAGCCGAAGGTTTACAAGCTTGATGTAATCATACCTTATAAGGATTTGATTCTCATTGATTCTTCTATGGCTACAGCTCAGGTAAATGCAATAAACAAGATAATTCTGAGCTCAGTGAGTGGAAGTATGGATAGCAATACCCAGATTATGACTGCTTGGGCTACGATGAGTGCTCCTTATATGGCTTTCATAAAAGGTATCATTATGAGCCTTACAGGACTGGCAATTACAGATGTTCAGGACTGGATTTCTAATGCTGTTCAACAGCCAGATTTTAACAAGCAGTCCCTTGAAATCATGTGGAAGATGAGACATATAGTCAAGATGAAGATGTGGAACAGCTGGGACTATAAATATGTTTCTATCATCGACGTAGACATTACCAAGGAAGGAACTGAAGACGGTGTATATGAAGCTACTATCACCTTGCAGGAAATGCCTATCGTAACGATGTATGGTAAATCTGAAACAAAAGGTGTTAACGCAAGAATCGAAAAAGTTAAGGAAGCTGTAGCTGAGGCAACAGAGACTGAAACAGTAACAGCAGAACTTACAGAGGCAGTCGATAATACTCTGTATGCTTTACCTAAGAAAACAAGAGACGAGATTCTTCAGCGTAACGGTAAGAAAGTAATTAAGGCTCTCGACGAAGCTGGTGGAGAAACTAAGAAGTTTGAGATTCTGGGTCTTGACAAGATTAAATAAGGAGGAAAATTATGCTTATTGATTTGAGCAGTGTAGAGTTCACAAACGACTTCTTTTCTACTATGCTTCCTGACGGAGGATTGTTAGTACTAAACAAAGTTGATGAAGACTTTCTGGCAGGCAACAGTGAATGTGTAGTAAAGGCAGTTAATGTCGAAATACAGGACGTAGAGGATAACATAATCTCATGCCCTTGTGTAATAGGTATGGGTAATGAGCTCATGCAGATTACTACCAAGCACACTGAATACGAGGGGGAAGTGCTCACACCTGATAACATGGGTTACTGCACTATAGAAGTCTATGAGTAATGAAAATGCAGAGTTCATAAGTGATGAAGGTAAGGTTAACCTTCAGGCGGGAGACCTTTTTGACAGAATAATCAACCTCAAGTTCACCTGTCTCAATCTTAAAACTAACATTAAAGATGAGTTCGTACTACGCAGTGATTATGAACTTGTATATCCAGACTGTAAGTTTGACGACGACAGGACGGGTGAGAACTTTAAGGGAAGATTCATCATACGTCGCTGTACACAAAAGCCTTCAATAAAAGTTCAGTGTAAAATGGTTACCTCGAACGTAGGAACTTCAATCGGCGTTACTATCTCCAACTTCTTTCTCCTGACCAAGGACGGAAAACACCTGAGAAGTTTCAATGCAAGTGAGTACAGAATCACTTCCCTTGAAATCGTAATGGGTTACTGGGGTCAGCTCAAGAACTCCCTCGACCCTGAGAGTCCTACTGCTCTTGAGGACTATTTCGACGTCAAGGCTGTAAACGGAGCAGACAAGATTTCAATGACAGGAGAAAAGGGAAACTCTATCGTAGTCACAACAGAGAAGCTTCCTCCTGATTCAGCACTTCATATCAAAGGATACGTTGCGGATATTTATTCAAGTCCTGTAGAAATCAGCGGAATAGATACACCAGAGAAAGCTTTCAGTAAACCTGTAGCTACTTCTGACACTAAGCTGAAACAGATATTTTATGAAAATATAACAAGACGTTATATCAATGAACATACTCTGATAGGCAAGGAAAACTCTGCTTTCAGATTAAGACGTATGAAAGCTGTCTCTCATATAAAGGTAGCTGACATTGAAATCGAGCCTGATGAAGAGGGTAAGATGTCTACCACAGACGCAGATAAGTATGGAGTTAAAGTATACCTCTCTGACGCTGTTCAGAACATTGTAATTGATAAGCTTTACGACAGCCACGGTAACGAGGTGAATGATACGGCTTATTTTGAAGCAGGCTGGACTATCGGTATGACTATTACCAGAATCATGTCCTTCGTTGATAAATCGCTTGATTACACTTTTACGAATCACGGTGACGTGATAATTTATACGCCCAGTGAAATGCAGGACGTAGAGAAGCTGACTAAAGCTATGGAGAAACAGGGACTCTACGACACTACTGTCCTTAATAATGCGAAGCTGTACCGTGGGCGTATTCCTGCTGTCTATAACATCAACGTAGACGCAGTGGCAACTATCGTATGTCCTTTCTTTACTTTCATTGAGCCATTCCAGTACGTAGAGTTTGCAAGCAGATATGCACTCACAAGCCTTGTATCATATTATGCTTCGTACGACGCAACGATTTATCGGTTTATGGTAATAAGTGCAACTATATCGTTTGCAACAGTAGATGATGTCAACGAAGTACAAATTACAGCAGTGAGTTCAAAGGAAAATGGACAGGAGTAATGTATGACAGAACCTAACTTTTTAGCACAGGAAGAAGGACTCAACTTTAATACTGTAGTAGAAGCAATAATCAAGCGGAGCTGTATAGTTGACTTTGGAATAATAGAAGATGTCGTAGCAGACGGAATCGTGAAGGTTGCTGTAGCTGTGTCTCGTACTCCTCAGGACATGCAGTGCATGACATGCGTACTTGCAAATATTGCAAGCAAGGCGTTTACCCTTAATGTAAAACCTCACAAGGGAGACCGTGTACTTATAGTATATCCACGTGTGTATAACAGTAAAATGTTCAACTTCACAGGAAGTGAAGGAGACGACACTAAGCTCACTGTAGATATGAACGCCAGAGGCTATAACCTCATGTCTGGAATTGCAATCCTTATCAACCAGTACAAGGAAGCAGGACATGAAAATCTTATTACAATAGAAGACGGTAACATCAACGCTAAGATGAATAAAGTTGAAATCACGACTACAGCTGACGGAGATATTACTGTAGATAACGGAAAGGCTACAGTGAGCATTGACAAGAACGGAAACGTATCAGTTGACGCTCAGGGAAAGTATACTTTCAAAAACAGCACTACCGACCTCTTCTCTGTAATAAGTGACCTGAACGGAATATTGAAAAACTTGAAGACATCAGGAGGTGAGACAGCTCAGACTATAGACCCTACTACTGTAGCACAGCTTGTTAACTGGGAAAACAGCGAGCTGAAAGCCCTTCTCAATGCTCCTTCAACTTGACGATTTTGAATACACGGAGTATAATCTTGTTATGGACGTTAAGGTTTATAAAAAGGAAGAAGTTCTACAGCCTCAGGGAGCGGAATATGTTTATGTTCCAGATGTAATAGACATCATACCTGAGCTTGTCGAAGTTGAATCAGAGAATGACGTTAAGAATCACGTGTGGAATCTTGAAACACTCAAGCGTGTAGCTGATGTAAAGGTCGAAAACGGAAAGCTCATCATCAACTCGGACAAGGTACGCTATGAGAACGGAAACCTCTATGTTACCCTTACAACAGAACAGATTATGAACTGTCAGATTGTCGACGATAATACAAGGGAGCTTCTGGAACAGCAGTGTGCTCTTGCTACTATCTGGCAGAGGGGTCTTGACCCTCTTGACTTGCAGAGCGGAATAAGGTGGAGTGAAGCAATCCTTGAAGAGCTCTCGACCTTACAGTTAATGCAGGACATTACCGAAGCTGTTGCAAGCGTTACCTCTTCAGTTAAGGTTGTATTTGATACCATAGAAACTGAAGATGGACAGTCATATCTTTCCTATAAACTCGTGGAGGTTGCGTAATGATTTTACTTTCATTTGACGAAATACTTACTTCAATGTGTGACAGTTTTGATGAACTGATAGCTCCACGTAATATTTCAAGAAGCAATACAAACATCATATATCTTATCCTCAAGGCTGTAGCCAAAGGTATGGAGCTGATTAACAGTGTCTGTGTAGTACTAAGCAATAAGTTTGACCCAGCTAAATGTTCAGTTGAAGACCTTGACTCCGTATCTTCCCTTGTAGGAACAGAAAGGCTTCAGGGCTCGGCTTCGGGTCTTCATATCCTTGCAACAAACAACGGAGACAGTGCTGTAACTATCCTTGCAGGTATGTATGAGTATGCTCTTGACGACGATACCAAGTTTGTCTTTGAAGTTCTCGAAGACACTGAGATAGAAGCAGGAGCTTACATTACCTATATTGCCATGTCAGAGAAGATAGGAAGCTTCCATGTAACGGCACAGAGCTCTATTACCGTAGAGTCTCCTACAAACATGATTTCTGGTGACATAGGATTCAGCTGTACGGACAACACAGCACTGCTCGGCACTGCTCCTGAAACAGACTTGGAGTTCCGTAAGCGTGTACTTAACAAGTATGACGGACAGGACTCTATGGTTGAGCTTGAAACAACACTCCGTAACCTTCCGTACCTTTTTGACTGTCGTGTGAAGTTCAATAACACACTTGTTTCGGAGACATACGACGGTATTACAATACCTCCGTTCACAGCAGTAATCTTCTTCTCTGGTTCTCCAAGAAGTGAAATGGCTGGAATTATCGCCAACAAGATTATATGTCCTACTGTTCAGCTTGCAGACAGTATCGGAATTGACTATGAGAATGAAATATTTGTAGGCGGAAAGCATACATTCTATATAACACCATTTGCTACAAGTGACTTTACTGTTGATGTAATTTACAAGGTAAACGAACAGTTTATCAGTAATTATGACGCTACTGAGGCAATGCGTACGGCACTGTATCAGTATTACCTCCCAGAAGTTCATAAAGACTACGTAAGGGAAGACGATGTATATAACGTAATTGAGGGACTTAACCTCGCAGGCGTTACAATCCTCGGCGTTAACCTCAAGGTTAACAACGTAGCCGTGGACTACGTGAATGTTCCGCTCTCGAGAATCCCTCGTCTTACTGACGTAACTTTCACTAAAGAGGTTAACTAATGGCTAAGGCGTTATTCAGATTTCTGCGTGGAGAGCTTAACGGTTACTATATCACTAACCTTTATAACTCTTTCAACGAGTATTCATCTGACATTAAAAGATTCTTCATTGAGTTCCAGAACCAGCAGTTTGAGCTCGGAAAGATTTCAAATGAGACCCTGTATAACCTCGGTAAGTTCGCTTCCGTTTTCCTTCTGAGAAGACCTGTCGCTGATTCACGTACTTCCATTTACATGACTGACAGCCACGTAGTGGACGGTGTTGAGTACTCAGAAAGAGGTCTTTTTAACACACAGACCGAAAACTTCGAGTTTGAACATACTGACCCTTCCATTGAGACGCCTGACATCAATACGCTTGCAACAGATACCAGACGAAGTTCCCTTGTAGGAGACGAGACACCAGAGGGTTACATTTCTTCCGAGGAGACGGACGTACTTGACGATAGCGGAATGGTACGACCACAGAAGGTTTCAGTTACGCCTCCTGATGTACCTTACTCAGAGTTTTACGGCAATCAGTTTCTCTTCCTGTCAGAAGGAGATACTGTTTACGAGGTAATCGCTCCGTCCCTTTTCATTGAGCTTTTCAAGGCTATGCAGTGGATAAGGTATAACGGAGCGTCGATTGCTTCCCTTGCGAGAATTGTAGCAATCCTCTGTCCCCAAGGACTTGTAAAAATAAGCCGTAATGAGGTTGCGTCAGACGGAAGGTCGGTGTATATTTATTATGTATATGATTCTTCAAGTCCAGTAACAGAAAAAGAAGCAAGACTTGCTCTGTTAGAGTATTTAGTTAACTTAAAGTTCAAGCAGGTACAGCTTGTAGAAGAGGAGTAAAATATGCCAACATTAACAGAAGAGCTTACAGCCCTTAAAACAGAAGAAGATAAAATCACAGGCAACAAGGTAGCAAACTTTTCCTATGATGATTACGCCTATGAGCATAACGACGCCAACGGAGTTGACACCTATAACGTAGACGCTCACCAGAATATCCCTAACGGAACGGCAAGCATACTCAAGGTAAATGCGACAATCCTTACCAAAGGCTGGCGTGCTCAGGCTTCGGCAATCACACGTATGCTTATGAATCACTTCCTTGGACGCTGTTCATATAACCTTAACAAGATTAACGACCACTTTTCCACTCTGCTTACTAAGCTCATAGCTTATATCGGACAGCCTAACGGTTTGGCTACACTTGACGCTAACGGAAAAGTAGCTCTCCTTAACAATGTAGTGAATACGGGAGACAGTGATACTCCCGTAAGTGGAGGGACAACCAAGTTCACTACAGGTGGAGCTTACACAGAGCTTGCAAAGAAAGCTCCCAATAATCATGCTTCAAGCTCTACTACTTATGGTGTCGCTTCCAGCTCTAATTACGGACATGTTAAAGCAAAGTATCAGTACTCTAGTGGATACTATGATAACCCTTCAACAGAAGGTACAGTAGTAGACCTCAATTTTGGTATCTCATGTTTCTCACTAGACCCAGCAAGTGTATCTAAATCTTTTGTTTTGAGAAATATGACAGGGAAAGTTTTAAGATTACTTATGCTCAAGTTTGAGGATAACGGAGATGTTTTCAAAAAAATGGAATCATATATAATGTTCGAAAATTATCAAAGGCAGATAAATAATTCAACTAGTGTTAACAAAACATATATAGTAATGGCAATACCTTTTGATACAAATAATGCTCCTTACTTTGCGTCTATAGGTGATTAATCAAAACAGTATAAGGACAGTCGTTATGTCAGAAGAAGTAACAAGAGTAGTTGAAAACGTAGACAGACTTTTCTCTGAAATCGTGGTAAACGGTGAGAGCCACACCTCTGACCGTTACGTACCGCCTGAGCCTGCTCAATCTAATCCTCCTGTAGTACAGAATGAAACGGAAGGTGAAGGTGAGAATCAGGGAAGTACTGTACCACCGAGAAGAATCATTGAAGGTGAATACGTTGAAGCAGTCCTCCTCAATAACACACTGCACGACCTCAAGGACACTCCCCTTACACAGGTTGTAAACACGATTGGTATTGAGCTTACTATAGCTCAGGCTGACATATCTGACATTCAGGCTCTCATTCCTAATCAGGCTTCTCCGCAGAATCAGCTTGCAGACAAGGATTTTGTAAACTCTTCTATTGCAACCAACACGGCAACTTTCAGGGGAACATATACAACCTTATCTCAGATTGAAGCAATTCCAAATCCTACGAACAATGATTATGCTTACCTTGAGACAACGGACAGCGTAGGAAACAATCAGTATGACCGCTACAAGTATTCTTCTAGTGACAGTCAGTGGCACTATGAATACACGCTCAATAATTCAAGCTTCACTGCCGAGCAGTGGGCTACAATCAACTCAGGGCTCACACAGCAGTCTGTAGACGGGGATATTGAAGACGCAATAAATGCCTTGGACGTTCCTGTTGAAGGCGGTAACGGAAAGTACATCAAGAGCATAAGTCAGGTTGACGGTAAGATTGTAGCAGAATCAGATTACCTCTCGGCTACGGGAGGCGGTGTTGCTTTCATCGGAACACGTGCTCAGTACGAAACAGCAAAGCTCATTCCTCTCGGTCAGACAGGACATATACCGAGCGGAGCATTGTGTATAATTACGGACGAAGACGACTATCTTAACAGCGAGGACAGATAAATGGCTAAGACATTCTATACAAACGGAACAGGCTCACAGCAGACACTTACTCCTTCTCAGAACGAGAAGGTTGCAGTATATCAGACTCTTGCAGACGCAGAAGCAGACCTCGCTAACCTCGAAGCAGGACAGATTGTAGCAACCCCTGACACAGGCGACGAGAACGCCCAGCCTGTAGATGTAATTCAGGCTGGAAACATGCATGCTGTAACATCTAATGCCGTAGCCACCTCAAATGTCATGCCAGTAGACAGTGTCACTGTCGATAATATGCATTCTGTCACCTCAAATGCTGTTGCAAGGGAACTTAATTACTCAAGTACAGCAATATCTAACAGTAAACTCACGGGAAATATAACAATTAAGAAATATGGAAAGGTTGTAAACATACAATATAACGGAGATTTGAAGGCAAATCAGACTTTTTCAGACGGGGAACTTATTGCTACTATTCCGTCTGACTATAGACCTTCACTTCAGCAGAGAGTGTTAGTCAGATATTATGACGCTTCTCGGCAACTATGGCTTACTATTTCCTCTGACGGTAAGATTTATTTTTATGGCTCTATGACGGCTGTATCATCAGTAGTTAACTTTCAATTCTTTCTCACGTATATTATATAACCTTACCTAATTATTCCCAGCGTAAAGGTTTTGCACCAAAAATAAACAAGTCTATTCCCGAACCTGTTGAGGTTATTTTTAATTCTCTTGTAGAAGGATTAAAATTGATTATCGGCTTATAAGTTCCATAATCACTTCCGTCAAACTTTAATAGCTCGCTTACTCCACCCTCATATTTTATGTAACCTTGAACAGCACCAATATTACCGATATACCCCGTAACAAAAATACTCCAATAACTTCCGTTATAAATAGCATTAAGTTTGAATACTTGTGTATTATAACTCCCGATTCTTTGACTAGGATTTACCCATTCACAAACAGCATTTGAGGTGACAGAATGCAGATTATAGAAAGTACTGGTAGACAGAATATTCCTGTGTTATTTCGTACTTGCAAAAACAGTCCTCTTGCTTTATACTGAAAGGTAAGGGGGCTTTTATTATGCTCAAAGGGATAAATCAGGCAGACAGCAGGCTTATAAGTCCGATACAGCACTACGGCTGTTACTTCCTCACCTTAGCCGAAGCTTCTCCGATTCTCTTCAAGGGAGACGAGGGCTGTCAGAGGCTCAACGGTATATGGGTCAAGGCAACGGAGCTCGGTATCATTTCGGGTGACATCAACCACGACGGAGACGTTGACGACGACGGTGAGGCTGAGATACAGGACGTTACACGCCTTGCTCAGGAGTTCTTCGACCTTAAAGTAAAGTATGACGGAATACATCATAAGGCAGACGAAGCTATCCCTCCTTCCGTAAAGATTGTCATAGGACAGTACTGGTACAGAAGCGGACATTTCGTACTGCTCAATAAATCCAAAAAAGTTACATTTGATTCTTACGGAAAATCAAACACGGTTAAACACGGCTACCTCAAGACCATGCGTTGGTTCTACGCAATATAAAAGGAGTAAATGCTATGCAGACTAAACTTTATAATTCTTACAGAATTACACACAAAAACGGCAGTGTTGAAACAATCAATGCTGAAAACCTTGTAGAAGCTCTCAGGAACATGGGAATTGATGAGCTTACTTCTCCTGTCCTTCAGACATACATGGAAGCAGAAGGTATTCGTACCCTCGTTGCTGACATGCCTGCTGAGATTCCGTTTACATCTGTTGTAAACGACAACGCAGGAGGCTCTATTGCTACTCCTCTGTCAGGAACAGTACACGTAGGAGACCAGCTCTCATTCAAGGCTGTCCCGGCACGTAACTACGTATTCAAGAACTGGAAGCTCAATGATGTCATTGTGTCAGAAGAAGCAGAGTTTGTATTCACCTTCCCTGACCTCAACGGAGACGCTTCCGCTGTATTCAAGGCAACCTTCGAGAAAGCTCCTGTTACATGGACTACAGCAGTAAGTCCAGCAGAAGCTACAGGTGACGGTGCTATGACATTCCCTTCAAGCGGAGTGACCCCTGCTGACGGAACAGTATCAGCTATTGCCGTTAACAGTGAACACTATACTTTCGACCACTGGGAGCGTAATGGTGTTTCTGTTGGTACTAACAATGTCCTTTCTGCTGAAGCAGACGAGCCAGCTGAGGGAGAAACCTCTGTAGTTTACACAGCAGTATACACTGAGGCATAAAAATGGGAAATGAGAAATCAGCAGACATCAACCTTACTGAACTTCTCTTAAAAATAAGTTCTGACGTATCAGCCATTAAGACTGATATGCAGAACTTCAAGGATTCATATAAAAGTGAAAAAGAGAATCTGCTTGCTAAGATTGACGACGTACGTGAAGATTTTGACAAAGAAATGAAGGCAATGAAGGAAGCTTTTGAAGAGAAGCTGAAACAGCAGGACGCTCAGATAAAACTGCTGACAACTTACACAGAAGCCCTCCGCACACAGAAAGACAAGGAAGACGCCAAGAAATGGCGTACTACCATAGCCTTTATCCTGACAGGAATAGGCGGTCTTCTAATCGGAAGCATACCTTTCATTCTGAAAGCCTTTATACAGGCAGGAGCGAAATAAAATGGCAGAAGAAAAAAAGAAAAACTGGTTCACCTCTCTGTTCACTGACAGGGAGTGGGATACAGACATCACCAAGGTAATCGGCTTTGGTATTGTGGTCGCTGGCATAGTCGGATTCTTCATGGAAAAATCTGATTTTCAATGGCTTATGGCTTTTGGTTCTGGGTTGATTGCTACGGGAAAGTTCTCGAAGGAAGGCTAGATGTGGATAAAATCAAAAAAGCTTTTGCTGTTATTGGTGCTGTCCTTACTGTATTTGTTTGTACCTTCTATCTCGTATTCCTACGCAGACGTGGTTCTGACGGACAAGGAAGCTCAGGAATTGATGAGCGAGATTCAGCAATCCAAGAAGGACTTGACGGAGCTGAAGAATCAATTAAACGAAGCCGAGACACAGCTGAACGATGTGAAGAGCACTTACGAAGAGCAGAAGAAATCTTACGAAATGCAATTAAAAGAGGAGAAGAAGAAAAGCACTGAAGCAAAGATATTTGCAGGCAGTGCTTCTGCTTCAACTCT
>JAEEGL015688751.1_pt1 | contig 57868 bp, 41 predicted proteins | sample 9134231 | NCBI WGS metagenome assembly JAEEGL01 (sample SAMN16246548, study PRJNA631951) | gut metagenome | biome: gut microbiome; feature: rumen; material: fiber-attached | host: Bos | place: Iran: Karaj | collected 2018-10
AATTAATTGGCAACAATCAGTATGCTCTCGCTGCCTAATCGAAGTACAGTAGATTACTGGCTTTATCCCGCCACCAGGTGACGGGACGAGACGTCGCTCCAAGGATGTTGTTCCGAATCTGAGGACCCAGCGGCGCAGGTAAATCGGAAATAGTCACGTTAGGCCCCGATGGCGTGATGAGATTTAGGGGATAAGGTCGCAGTTGGTGGTCCAGGTCTTGCTGCGGCTCGAAAACCAAAGTCTGGAATAAGCGTGTAGAAAGCCTATGGTTTCCTTGTTTGGACGCGGGTTCGACTCCCGCCAGCTCCACAACCCAACAATTTATAAAGCCGCTAATCCTCAATGGGTTAGCGGCTTTAATTATACCTGCATCCCCAAGAAATAGGGATCCTTGTCATCCTTCGCCACTTGCTGCTCTTTCTCCACATAGTCATGCCATAAGGCGTCCAACTGCTTGGCCATGGCATCACCGAGGATTACTCCAGAATGGCCTTCCTCCCAGTTGAACTCGGGTATGGCCTTGCCCAGGTCATCTGTCGTCAACAACAGCAACGCCTTTTCGGGGTGAATCATATGACTCAGTCGCATCCTCACGTAATACACCCTGCGGCCTTTTCCGCTCCAGTCTTCATCGGGGTAGGGCATGCCGATGATGGTGCCCCGCATCACCACGCCATGCTTCCCTTTTCCAGTGCGAATCATGTAGAACTTGTCACCCCAATGAACTTTCTGGTAGTCCCAGATGCTCCATTCGTAGTAGAAAAAGTCGTCTGCGAAATCATCCATCGCCTCCTCAAACTCGCACAACTTGTAGTTGCTGATGTCTGTGTTCCACCGCATGATGAAAGTCTTGCGGAAATTCTCCCTAACGATGCCCTCGGCGTTGTCGAACAACTCGTTCCAACGCTCTTCATCCATCTTGTACAGAAGGGCTTGTGCGGCATCCATCTTTCTGAACTCACCCTCTCCCTCCATCAACTGGCAGAAATCCTCGAATCTCACCATCTTACATGTATTCTCCTTCATCATGCCCACATATTGGCAGGCGCCAATGAAGACGTCGTCCGAATTGTCCACCACCTTGATGCTGCTGAGTTCCTCCTCGTCTGTGACGTGGCGTTTTTCTTCCGTCACATCCTTTGCTTCCAGTCTGGTCCATTGCAAGGCGATGAAATCCCTGAAGGCTGCTGATACACCATCCTTCTTCCTGTCCTCGACATGGTATGTTGATGGTTGGAGATAGAAGTCGCGGTTCACACCAGCCAGCACCATCCTTTCGCCTTTGCTGAGGATGTCTTCCATGTTTCTGCAACGCAGGTTCCATTGTTCCTCAGCATCGCAATCCGTCAGTTTTGCCGATTTCTCCTCCTCGTCTGTGATTCTTGCCGTGCGATGCACCTTTGTCACAGCATGCAGGAAAGCATAGCACAGGCGCACGTCCCACTCGGAAGCGAGCCAAGGCAATTCCACGATGATGGTCTCGCCAACATAAAACTTGATGATGACACCTTGGGTGGAAACATCTTCCGCTGTCATCGTGAATGACTCCACCTCGTCGTCTGTAGGGGTGACCTGCCGTTCTGTGAAATGCAACTTGTCGGCAAGGTCTTTAGCAAACCGCTTGGTTTGTTCAACTACCTTGTGCTCATTGAACTTACGGATTCCTTTTATCGTATATTTGTAGGCCATGTTTACATATTATCACAATCCCATTCTGCCAATTCGTCATCTGTTTCCTTGGGATAGCCATAATTGGCTTTCAGTTCCTCCTCGGAGAAAGACTGCTTGAATTTATCGCCCAGCAGCAAGACAATCATATCGTCAATCTTCTCATTGTTGCGTTTCAATGGCTCGATACACGACCCTCTGACGGCCAGGACACACAGATAGACACCGACTGTGCCCTCCATCAAACCATCAAAATGCGAGATGATTTTCTCTGCTGTCTCCCGATAGTCCAGCAACACATGAAACATATAACGCCGTTCATGGTATTTCTTCCTTTCAATGCTGGAAGAATCCTCACGATGATAATCTTCCATACGTGTGAGAGATGCATATCGATGGTCATCTTTCATCGCTTCCTTCACCAATGCCATCAGTTTCGCATGGTCTTCCTCCTGAAACGGTGAATCTTCAAACAAACGGTCGAAATCCCATCCGTCGAACACCGACGTGATGAAGTCCACCGGGTTCTCTTCCGTATCTTTCAATCCCATGAAGGCACGGAGTGCAGACGCAATGCGCTTGATGCGGATTTGGTCCGACCAGGCGATGTCATCGAAAGGCTTTCCGACGTAATGCTTGATGAAATCAGCCTTCTTCAAATATTCTTGTACAAGACGCTTGTCGTCCCATAAGGTTTGGTTGTTTTCTCTTTCCATTTTAATTGTTTAGAGTCATTTATAGGGAAGAAATATGGCCACGAGCCTATTTTCAATTCTTTTTAAGATAATCCACATAACTGTCGATGATAGCACCCGACAAATCGTCGGCATCGACAAACTTGGGTTCAAGCAGAAAGACACTGTAATCTGCAAACTCCTTTGCCAAAGGTTGTATCTCCTCGTCACTCACCGGATAAATCCAGTTGTTGCGTATCCACATTCCCAATGAGAAATGGTAAAGGATGGTATCCTCACAATTCCTAAGTTCGTCTTTGTCCTTTTCACTCAGCATAGCGTCGAGCAGAGCGAAGCATTCTTCCTTGGTTTTAGGTATTTGATTTTCCATGTCTTATTGTTTTTTTAATTGATAAATATGATTTGTAGTTGTCATGCCTGACAAACTGTCTCTTGTCTTGAAAAAAGCCCCACACAGGCAATCGCTGCAGGTGTGGGGAAACCCCTTAGTCATAGAAGTGTAGGGTATGAATACACTGCATTTTTAATTATGGTATTGCAAAATTAAAGGCATGTTGTCTCAAATCGTGGGACAGCGAGTGAAAAATGTCGAAAAATCTCGTTTTTCGGACTTTTTCCGAGCGCCAGACGATTCGCTGGAGGCAAATCGTGGGACAGCGAGTGAAAAATGTCGAAAAATCTCGTTTTTCGGACTTTTTCCGAGCGCCAGACGATTCGCCGCAGGCAAATCGTGGGAAAACCTCATTTTATTTTACCTTTTTACTGACATTTTTCCCATTTTACCATTTCCAGTGCCTTTATAAGCCCTGCATAATCAAGTGTTTCTAATGGTACTTTGTTGGGCGCAAAACTGCATGAGTTTACTTTCTTATCCCATGACACGGAGCAGAAGTTGGTCGGACGTTGGCATTTGAGCAAACATGATGGGCTTTGAAAAGGTTTCCCTCCAGCCACTGAAGCCAATTGTTTCGGAGATGGCGTATTTGAAAAACGCTGGGGAACAAGGATGATTTGGTCGTTGTTCAGGAATTCGATTAGTTGGTTATATACCTTCTTCGCGAATTCAATCTTGTCAGCCCCGACCAATAAGTTCACCCCTGGTTTGATTCCAATGGATGCTATCTGTTGAACTTGGCGTTCCACTCTCATCACTTCTACATCATTTTCGGGTTGGTGGATTGTGACATGAATCTTGTCTGGCTTATGCACGTTCAGCATACCCCAAATTAGCTCATTCTCTAACGGTAGGCCGTTGGAGGTAACAGACAGATAGCATTTCGGATAAAGCGCATCTATCACCTCAAACACACCGTCATACTCAAACGGCTCACCGCCACCAAGAGAAACAGCCTTTACGTCATGACTGATACAGTCCGACGCGAAGTCTATCACTTCCTGCAGTTTCCAAAGCGTATTGCCCTCCCGCCTGCTATGGTTATAGCAGAACGGGCATTGTTTGGAGCAATAGTTGGAAAGGTCTATGGAAAGGAGTTCTATATTCATTTTTTAGTAATTATTCCAGTTAGATTCCACGGCTTCGCCAGAGGCTATGGCTTTTTCCATCACCTCGCTATCCATGAATTCTTTATATTTCGCACAATAATATAGATGACCGCCACGTGGAGAGCCAAGTTGCTTCCAATATTTACCTTTGTATTCATACGTAACTGTCCAAACCGCCCCAATATCCAAATGTTCGGCCAATTGTATGGCAGGAGTTTCATTGAAGTGTAGATGCAGTTTTTTTATCTTTGCTTTTAACCCTTCTGGAAGTTGGCTGATGTGTAATGGTTCCACAGGATTATTGACCCGTTCCGCAGGATGCATATTGTTACCGTAATCTTGGTGATAGAGAAAGAACGGGTATTCAGAAAATGGTTCAAAAGACTCACCTTCTTCCTGTTCTTCTGCTTCTTCGTTCTCGTAGTCATCTTTATATGGCGAAATCCAAAAAGGAGCAGTAAAAATTTCAAGTATGGCATTTGCCTTTTTTAGTTCCTCTACTCCTTTTCTGTTTTTGAACAAATCAAGATAGAAATAGCCATCTTTACGAGAGAAGCATACTGCCAAGCCGGGTTTGTGGTCAATTGGTCTGGTACTTGGACGATGAGCAAGGACTTTGCGAAGCACATCGTATTTTTTCATGTCAAACTTAACGATGGTATCCATCCAATAATAGTTGTAGCCATCTTCCCAAACATCTTCTTTGAAGCAATGCGGAAGAAGCATCGGTCTTATTTGGGCATCTGTCAAAGGGAAATCATAAATGTTCTCTTCTGTATGCGATGGTAAGCATTCAGTTATCAAATCTGATATACAATGTTCCCATTCAAAGTCAACAGGTGTGGGACCATTCTCTTCTATATCAAAAACGGCCACATTTCCATCCAGATCCACACAAAACCAAGCGGTGTCACTGGAATGGGTTGCCGGGTATTCTTTATCTGTTTTCATTTTACTCCTTTATCTCAATAAAGTTGTCACAAATGTCAATGTACTCATCACCTTTGTCTATTACACGTGGGGCGGATTTCCACTCTTCACTTAGTACTTGTTCATACCTATAAGGCATCACCTTGACATACCCAAAGCCACCATCAGTCAGAGCCACCTGCATATAAGTGACTCCTTTGACTTCCTTGGTATGGTTGTTGAAGAGCCAGCATTGCGAGTCAATGTATTCCGCAGGTTCCAGTTTGGCTTTCTCTGCAAAACGGACAGGCAACTTAAACATATATTTCTTTGCCTGTTCTGACATCTGCTCAACTTTCATTGGATATTTTGGCACTACAACTCGTTCCGGAGGATAGTTAATGCAGCGGGTTTGCTCATACACATAGAAGGGGAAATGGGCAAGACGGTGTTCTGACTGGTTTTTCCTCCTGTCAGAAAAATATATCTCGATATCACACTCTTGAGCACCATGAATATCTCCATTTTCAATAAGACCATTTATAACCAACTTATTGGGTGAATTAAAGTAATAAAGGTGGTAGAACCCTTCCTCTATGGAATAGCATAAATCGAACTTTGCACCTGCAAAGACAAATGTCTTCACAACATCAGGATTGATGAGGATATTGCATCCCCTTCTGAAATCATCTATGGAGTGTACAGGCATCAAGCCTTTTTTCAATTCTTCTATTTGCTCCTTGGTAAAAGGCATTGTTGGTAATCCATCAACCTCTATACCAAGCATAGGGATAAGATATTTTGTATGAAGATCCGTAAAAGGAATAGGCCCAGGGCCATCCTCCTCAAATTGGAATATGGCCACATTGCCATCAAGGTCACAGGCAAACCATGCCGTATCCATGGAATGGGTTGCCGGGTATTCTTTGTCTATCTTCATCATTTGTCAACTTTTTCATTTTGCATAATCTGTCCATCCTATTCCTTCTTTGAATCCTTCATCTCATTAGTTGATGATATCGCTAAAGTCATCATAGATAACCTCAATCCAATCTTCATCTGACAAGGTGAGTTGATTCTGAAACACAGATGAGAACATGATATGCTTAGCATGCTTTTTCCATTCTCCTTCTGGTTCATCCAATCATCCGTTACCTTTGAGGTATTCGAAAGAACGGGCATATTCCTTTAGGTCATTAGCCGAATAATGCATATTGTTGTAAATATATTCTGTCGGGCCTTGGTCAGAACAGATTATCACCTCATTACAACCAAACATTTTTGCTTGGTTATAAATTTTCATCCGATAATTGTGTAACCATTCAAAATACTGTGGACTTGATTGATGAAATGCATATTTCCACGTTCCCCATCTTCCACTTACACTTATATCGAGATATACATTCTCTTTGAAAATCCTAATATTAAGAGTCTCTTCTGCATCTTCTATTTCGTACAAATCGAATGGGTCTTCGAGGTCAGAAAGTATTGACTTTGCGAATTCATTTGCAAAAGTTGCTTTGCGCAGTTTGTCTATACCCACCAATTCTTTAATTTGATATGCTTGATAATTAGAGACTGTCAACCATAGATAGTCGCCAGAGTTATTCGCTTCAAACTTACCAAGTTCGATCAACTCATAACCTCCCGCTTCACTTACGGCATTCTTTTCAATATCATACTCGTATTCATTTCTATATACGAGCCTGATATTCTGCTTCATCCTCTTTGCAACTTCTGCTGCCGTTGCAAAAGGGTCATGGACGGGCAAATTATGCCTTAATCCTATTTGAACAATATCCCATCCCATAACTATAGTCCTATCATTGTAAATAATGTAATAAACATAAATACATCACTTATTTTGAAGGCAAAGATAAAACGAGGTTGCCTCAAAATATGGGGCAACCTCGGAAATTTCACTGATTTTTTCTTAATGATGTCAACTTCTTTCCGTTAAATGTCCAGTATTCGTTACCATTGACAGTCTTAAAATCCTTTCCTGCATACTTATTAAGGAAAATCTTTGCAAAATAGGAACTGCGACCTGTTTCCTCCCTACATTCAAATTTGTTAGAACCTATATATTTGGCCTTGATAGGCTCGCCGCTTTCGTCTAACACAACTTTGCTATCACCATCTTCCGTAAGAATCACCTCGTCACCTTCTGACAAAATCATATCCAAGTTCAGATTTGGTTTCCGTTTTGACATGGCAACATTCTCGTCTTCCTCCTGAGATTCTTTCTGTATGATTTTGTTGTTATTGTTACATATTTTTATGATATCTCCAATATGGTCAGCATTATCAGGATCTGTTAACAGGTCATGGTCGAAGGACTGAACAGCATATTTAATTTGTGAACGGCTAACACCATATACAAATTCCTGTCCTGCGGGAATCGTGTACTTATCTTCTCCAAGTTGCATGTTGTTCTGCATACTGTTTTCAAGATTATACATCTCTCGACTGAGTCTTCGACGGATGAGGTCATCTGTTTTAACCTTGTATGGAAAAATAAAGACATCATATATTTTTGATGTTACAGGAAGCCCTGTTCTTGATTCATTTTTAATGCGAATCATTGCACGGTCTTTCATACTGTCTTCTGTAACCTCGTCAAGATTTCCACGATAGCTTGTTTCACCAATTTTTACCCATTCGCCCGCTTCACGAGACAACACTTCATCTTTGAAATATTTCTCTTCACATTGTTCTGGGCCAAATACATACACAATTGTGTAATCAAAACTTTTGTTCATAACTTAATATTTTAAATGTTAATCTTTCATTAGTTCATCCCACAATTCATCCAGTTTCTCCACATCCTCCTGGGATAGTAGTTGGCCGGAGTGTCCGCGCCGCCAGTCGATGTTGGGAAGTGCCTTTTCCAGGGCGTCGATGTCGACGGGTGGTTTTTGGTCGGGTAATACGCAGTCGTAGCATCCCATTTCCATATAGTAACGCTGTTTGCCACGTCCGGCCCAGTCGTCACCTGGGTATGGGTCGCTGGTGAACACACCGCGGAATACTAGCCCAGCATGCTCATCGCCTGTTCTCAACATGTAGAATCTGTCGCCCTGATGCGCCTCCTCCCACTCATACACGCTCCAGTTGAACCCGAACCCGTTCGGACATTGCGTGGTGGCATCCCGGTAATCCTCGAGGCGGAAACTGCTGATGGTCGGGTTCCAACGCAGCAGGTAAGTCTTGGCCATATGTCCGGAAGCGGCTTCAGGCGATGCCTCTGGGGATATTTCCACATCGAAATGTAGGGTCCACACACAGGCATCTCCATTGGCATCTGGCACAAGTTCCCCATTGTCCTTGATGACATAGCGCTGCTTCACTGTCGCCTTATGCCCAATGATGCGAAGCACAAGTTCACGTCCTGCGTTGACCAAAACGGCATACTCCAGACCCTTCTTCATCATGTAGGGGAACATCCCTTTGTTCCAGAAATAACAGGAGTAGTAATAGGATGGCATCTCGTCGCAGACAAGGAGGAGATGTCCTTTGAAGTTCTCCAATAGGCTGTCGTAGGAGTCCTGATCTACATCCACGCTGACGACATGCTTCTCACCCTTATAGAACGCATTGAACTCCCTTGTAGTCACGCTCAGCGCGAAACTGTTCGTCTCATTCGCTATGGGGTCGTTCTCTTCTTCGTCGCTGTCATCACTGTCATCTATATCGTCGGGCAACTCATTGTCTATGCCCATACCTTCAACGACAGCCGATCCTATCTCACACAATATTCCGCTCACGGGATAGTAGATGAAGCGCTTGATGACCTTCTCTCCCGCTTCCTCCAATGCGTCGGTGTATGCGTCAAGTTGTCCGGCATACCATCCGGCGTAGTGCTCGGATGTCGGGTCTGTCACCTCCTCTATCTTTGGGAATGTCTTGAAGTCAATCAGCACATCACCCTTTGGAGTCTGATATACATAGTCGATACTGCCGACGACGATGCTTCCGTTCTCCTGCAAACTGCGAAATGGACGCTCATGGTAAATCGCTATTGGTTCTCCGAATTCTCGATGGAGGAAAGTTTGCAGGTTGTTCCATGCACAGATGATTTCATCCGCATTCGGCAACACGTCATCCATGCCATGCGAACGGATTAGTTGTTCCACCTCAGGTTTATCCAAATTCTCGATTGCTGCATACACGTTGTGAATACAGTTGCCCACCTCAGAGTAATTGCGGCCTTGCATTTTGCCGGAATTGATTTTAATGAATTGCTCACTTCGGTAAACGACATTCACATGGTCAGCCTTGCCTTTCAGTCCACTTGGGGCAACTGTTCTCGGAGCAGCGTCTGAAGGTGTGTCTGAATGATAGTCAAGTTTCCGATATTGCTTTGTTTTGACAACCGTTTCCGTCTCCTCTTCCTCTGGATGCTCGGCTTTCACCACCTCAAACTGCACACCGATGCCCAGCACGTCACCGCTGCCGATATTGCCGGCGGAAATGAGGCCGGACCGTTTGAGCCAGTCCAGTTCCTTCTTGGCGAGCCATGGCACGAGCACCAACACCTCTGCTGCACGTGTCATGCCGACATACAGCAGCCGTGCGCTTTCCTCCAGACAATGCTTTCGTAGTTTTTCGTAATGCTCTGATGCGAACAGCAACTGGGCTATGGAATCAGGAACATTTTTCAAGTTGCCGAAAATCCATGGCAGCAAGCGGATGCTCATCTGAGGATGGAGATTGTCAGCAGAGGGAACACAGGGATGGAAATGGTGGATGCCATACAGTTCACGCCTCAGAATATCCATAGGTTCCAACGTCTCGTCCATGAGAAGGAACACATATTTCCACTCCAGTCCCTTGGCCCCATGATACGTCAGCAACTGCACACCGTTACCTGAAATGGGCAGTTTGACATCGTTCTCGCTGAGGAAGGCCACGAATCCGGAAGGAGTTGCAGGCTGTGACAGTTCGCTGCTGCGGTCCTCGTATTGTTTGGCTGCTGCGATAAGCGCCTTGACATCGGTCATGGATTCCTCTATCGGCATGGGCCACCTCTCCATGACATTCTTCACGTCAAGTTCCACGGCTAGAGTTTCCATCAGTGCGCCGATTCCCTGATACATCACACTTGGGCGCAGAGCGTTCACCCTGCTGATCATATCCGTATGGCCAAGCCAGGGCTTCCGCTCTTCCTTGGGCGTGCTGTTATATTCCAGTTTGGAATCAATGATGGCACCAACTCCCATGTTGTCTTGGGTGAGGTAGGCTATCTCTGCCTTAGCCAAGTCATCTTGGGGATTCACCGTGAGCGTTGTGAGAGCCAACATCAGTTGGCAGGCCTTGCTCTCCTTGTCCAACGAAGTCTCACGGTCGCAGGGGATGCCAAGATTTGACAGTTCTACCTGCACATCATCAAGGTCAAAGCCCGCCCTGCCAAGAACAGCAATGTCCGAAAAAGCAACATTTTCCGTTTCAATGACGCTCTTGATATACTGCGCCACATCCTCCACACTCAGTTTGGGTGACCTGGAACTTCTCTTTTTGGTGATATTCAGATAGCGCAAGGGGTTCTTTGCTCGGTCTGCCAGAGGGGTCTTGAATTTCTCAGGATGGAGTTTCATGGCAGACTCCAGAGGCACTTGCTTTTCTGTGTCATCACCGAATACCGGGCGGAAAATCTCCATAAAAGCCTTGTTGCAGGCATCCACCAGAGCGGGCACGCTTCTCCAACTCTCTCCCAATGTCTTCGAATGGCATCCCGCTTCACCTTCACTTTTAGCAATGAGATCCGCCACTGCCTTGGTAAGTGCCGTATCGCTGGCACGGAACCCGTAGATGGCTTGTTTGGTGTCACCCACCCAATAACTCTTCTCGACCACATCGGCAAGAGTCATGAATATCTTCACCTGTATGGGAGAACAGTCCTGGAACTCATCCACGAACAAGTGGGTGTAGGTGCGGCCTATTTCCGCTGCCACTTCCTTATCTTGAAGGAGTTTGTGCATGTAATGCTCAATGTCGTAGAAGTCAACGATTCGTTTGTTGAGCTTGTACTGCGTATATTGCTCATTCCATTCCTTTGCCAAACGGAAGATGGTCTGGATGTATTCCTCCTGCAGGTCATACACCTCCTGGCTGCGCCAAAGGTCGGCAGCCTTCTGCTTGGCTTCTTCGAGGATGGGAATGGGTACGGCATTCTTTGGAAGGGCAGGTGCGCCGCCTAAGATTCTCGCAAACTCCGCATACCACTCGATGTCTTCCATGTAACGGCTGTGCTTCTTAAGGGCATCAATATTTTCAAGGGTCGTGTTTTTCTTGCCAGACTCCTTGCATCCTTCCACTTCTGTATGCAGCGCTTCCAGAATGGTAACTCGCTCTCTTGTCTCAAGATGAATGTGTGTGCCGTTGCAGAGCATTCTCAGCACGCCGAGTGACTCCTCGATACTGTCAGAATAGTCCGTGATGTCAAAACTGATGCTCTTTTCCACGATGTCCTTCAGGTGTCTTTTCCAGAAGTTGTCATCGGGATTGTAGTCCCCGTCTGTGATGTTGAAGGCCTTTCGGAACCTGGTGAAGAAATGCAGGTCGTCATCTGTAGGGATGTTGGCTATGCTCTGGTTGATGTACGTTGCCTTGGCACTGTCGTCCATCACGCCCTGCTTGGGAGAGAGTCCGATAGTGTACCAGTATTTCTGTATTAGGGAAGAAGCCACGCTGTCGATGGTGCCCATCAAGGCATGGTCCAGCCGTGAAGCCTCGTCATACTTGCCTATCTTGTACAACTCTGCCTTTGCCTTCTCTTTAAACTCGTTGGCGGCCTTTACTGTGAAGGTGGTCAGGATTACCTGTTCTGGCTCCACGTGTTCAGGGTCATTCTTGTCCTTGGCAACTAGTTCTGCCAACTTTGTGGTCAACGTATAGGTCTTGCCACTTCCGGCTCCTGCGCTGATATATGTTACGTTCTTCATGTTGGCTTAATCTTTTAGGTGTGAATAACTGCTGAAACCATAAATCTCCTTGATCTCATCATTGCCATATTGAGGTTTTAACGGGAAAAGGTTATGTGATTCCGTATCGTTGAAATAGTCAAGCGCATTCAACGGCGCTCCCTCACCCATCTCAATTTTTCCCGACATGATTTCTTCACGGCGGTATCGATATGAGGCGACAATCTTGCTGATGATGTCGTCCTCGCATCCTTCATTCACGTTGACCTGGTAGGCCCAGTAACTATTGAAATGCGCTGTGCTGTATAGGCGGCCGCGTGGCATTAGGAAGTATGCCGTCGGCAACACCTTGTCATCTGTCAACTCACTCAACAGTTCAGCGTAGATGGCCAACTGCGATGAGCGGTTCTTCTGCAACAGTCCCTGATAATAACTCTTTGCACTTGTCCATTTGAAGTCGAAGATGACGTGCTGGCCATTTTCCCGAGTCAGCACCATGTCGGCGAAGCCGTGCATGGCCGGGGTCTCATCGTCAGGAACGCCCAACGTGTTGCCGTCAAGTTGCATCTCACAGGCTACCACCTGCAGGTTGTCCTTCTCTATAATATCGATAAGGTGGTCTATGCATTCTCGCAGTTGTTCGAACAGTTGTCTGCGCTCGATAGCATTTTCCTGAAGCAGCAGGATGGCTCCCTTTGTTTCTATCACCTTGTCGAACACGCTTTTGTAGTTGGCTTCCACCCTCTGTTTAATGGCTAGGGCAAGGCCACTTTTCATGTCTCCTGGTATATAGAAAAGGTGTTGAATGACAGCGTGTGCCACATTGCCTTTCGTCATGGCGATGTTGCTCAGGTCGCTCTGTCCATTGTCGCTGATGTATGCGATGTTCTCCAAAGTATAGTCAATGGGGTTCTGCATCAATTTGTCGATAGAGGTGGGACTTTCGTGCTTTTTCCATTTTATCAAGTCGGTCCTGTTGATTTCCGTGTACAATCCATTGGAACCGCTGATGGCGTTATTGGTCAGGGCCGGAACGGGAACATAGTTATCCTCATTGATTCGTGGGGTGTCGGTCAGTTTCTTATGGTTCCTCACCTGCTGCTCGATGCGCACCATCATTGGGTGCTTGTTCACAATGGTGCCACCGACATTCTCCACTGTAATCAGCGTCAGTTGCTTCTGGCAGAAAAGCAGCGGAAGGAGCAATGTCTGTTGCTGCACCCTGCGCACATCATCTGCATCCCACAATCTGAGATGGTCTTTTAAGACACTTCGCTCAGTTGGCGTGAGGAAATCCGTGGCCGGCAACATCGGTTCAAAGTCATACAGGCCACCCCACAGAACCTTGTCTGCCTTGGCTGCCACCTGACCTGGGGAAGAAACGGTGAAGCGCGACGTTGCCTGTGCCCTGTACTGCACAAACTCCGAAGGCTCATACAAGCAAGCCATGTGCTTTTCTATCTCACTGTATGCCACCTGGGCTGTCGGCTGTAGGTCATCCGTCAGGTTCTTCAATGTCTCGCAAAGTTCAGAGAGACGGGTGAGTTGAGGGATGCGAATGTCTTCAGGGTTCTCCTGCGCAATAATGGCCGAGCGTTGTCTGCTCCATCCCCCTAGTTCTGTCAGGAATGTATGCAGTCTCTGAGCAGTCAAGGATGTGTTATCCTCAAAGTCTGGCAGGAAGACAAAGGCTTTGAACTGCCGTGCATCCCGTTCCTTGCTGTCTATCGGCTGTCCCTTCTCTGCTTCCATTTTGCCCTCTTTCCATTCCTTTACCAACTGATAGCAGTCGCCCTTATCCTCTTCCTTGGTTTCAGGCAGCCAGCCACCAGTCCGTGCCAGTCGCTCGGCAAGTTGGTATCTGAAACCGGCGGGCAGTGGATGTATGGGCGCATAAAGCCATTGCAGCAAGGCACCGATATTTAGTGGGCGGGCCAGCATGGCCACACCAGTGAAGAACAACTGGATAATCTGGGGCGCACTGTTTGCTACCGACGAGCCAGTCACCGATTTGCCCATCATGTGCAGGAAGTTGTCTGTAAGTTTGGCATCTGGCTTGATGCTAACGTCAAAGGTATCGTCATCCATCATGGCCAGATATTCCTCTGCCTCCATGTCATCCTTGAAACTCCATATTCTCACCGAGTCATCATTGGGGTCGAGTTCCGTCATGTCCGCTTTCTCCGATGTCAGCAACAACTTTAACTTGGCAAGGTTGTCGCTTCCCTCTATCGCTGGTGTGGTGATACGCTCTACCTTTGCTCCGTCGGCCTGTGCAAGAAGGAATATTTCTTTAATGGCGGGATGCAGCAGGTTCACGTCAAATGGCATCAAGAAGGTCACGTCCTTCATGATTCCTTTCTTCTGTTTTAGTCGTTCAATGACTGCCCTCTGACGGATGCTCATATCGGGATAGTCTTTCTCTGCAAAGATTTGCTCCACGCCCTGTAGGACTTTTAGCCTACGGCTTGATGCCGGACTGTCCTTGGTCCAACCACAAACGGCAAGTGCGTCACGCCACTTCAGCATTTCCCTGCTGGTGGCCAGGGGTGACACCGTATAACTCCCATACAACTGATTGTCCGTGTCATCTGCATGGCTTTTCATGTAGTCACGCACACACTTGTAGTAGTCAACCAGTCTGTCTGCCTCTGACATCGTGACTGAATGCAGGCCAAGGCGCAGTTCCATGAAATCCAGCAAATTCCCGATGTCTGTCACCTGTACATCCATCATCAGCGGCTCCTCTTTCAGGCCCAGATAGGCATTGCCGCCTTTATAGTCAAAACTGAAGAATACTCTCATTATCGATAATATTAAATTTCAAACGATTGCAAAGGTAAATTGTTGTTGTCTCATTTCGTGGGACAAGTAAGGAAAAAGTTTGAGAAAACATGGTTTTTTCAAACTTTTCCCTATTATCCTCCACAAAAAAATACAATATTCATGCGGCCAATACCGCAAACAATTCATTCCGCCTCATACATGGCCGCTGCTTCCTGATGCATGCCATGAATCTCATCGGCCAGCCATTGAGGTTGAAGCACCTTGATCAGACTGCCACGACTCAACAAATGCCCGCTGAAATCGATTGTCGGCCGCAGGTAAAACTCAAAATCGGCGAAGTTTTCTCCCCGGCCTATCTCAAGCTGACTCTTGTGAATGGGCAAATCTCTCAGATAATACCGCTCATAGCCGTATGCCCTTATGACAATACGCTCCGGCCTGGTATCATCACCCACAAGCACACCGTAGCATTCGTTGAAATACTCTTGGGCATCGAAGTCAGGGTCAATCCTGAACTTGACATCCGTCAGTTTCATGTTAATGATTCTGTCAAAAGAGAACACCCCGAAGTAGTCTGCCTCGGGCTTCTCCTCTGTTGCGTCACGGTGGAAATGGCCCAGGATATACCAGCGTTGTTTGAAGAGTTTCAGGCAATATGGCTCGAAGTTCAGGTGATTGGGATTGTCTGTGCCGTATTTCCTGTAATCCACGGCTATCCTCACGCTTTTCTTCATGGCGTCGATGACCATCCCCAGATACCCATCTTCTGCGGGTACCGACTGGAGCAGGATTCTGTTTTGCAGCGACAGGCTCTCGCTGATGACGTTGTTGACCGAAAGAGTCGACAGTATCCAGTTCTGCACACTGTCATCCCGCAGCACTTCGTCGTTGCCGATGTAATACTTGTATCCATTCTGGCGGTCGCACTCGATATAGATGCCAAACATGTCTTGAATGGCATCCTTGTGGCGGTTGAAGGTAGAACGGGCCAGTTCCACCCCTTCGCTCATGTCGCTTCGAAGCCACTTCTCCTGGATTTCCGCAAACGTAATCCTACCTGCCTTGTGAATGGTGTCCACAAGCCAAATGTATTCCTTGAATTTAGTCGCTGTTTTCATTACTTGTCACTATCTTTCGACACTTGGGCAGGGTTATCTGTGCTGTTTGGGATGGAGCCTCTTGTCCATCTTGAACTCGTTGCGCAGTTCCTTGATAATTGACTTCGTGATATAAGCCTCTGCCTGGCGCTTGCCGCTGGGAAAGATAAACTGCAGGCGCTTGCCACCAAGAGGCTTTTTCTTCACCACGCAGGTAGAGGTAGATGTGCCGCCGAGACGTTCGCCGCCTGTTACTGCGCGCCCCTGAAACTCCCTGGTCGTCTCCACGTCTTCGTCCATGAGGTCAATCATGGCTTCGATGGTGGCAAATGCCTCGTCGGAGGTGGCGCCAAGAAAGATGCAGCCCTCCTTGATGTCGTCGAATGCTGCGTCGGTGATGTCATCACGTATGAGTCCCAGAAGATGCGTCACCCTGCCGAGGCTCAGGTAGTAGCCGAAGGTGTTTTCGTCGTCCTTGTACGAGAAGATGGTGTATTCGGCGTGGTCTTGCTCCGACTCTGCTATTTCCATTCTCATGCCTACAGGGATGTTCTGTGCTTGTATGTCTGCCATGGCCATCATGGCGGCTATGGCCATCAAAAATATCTTTTTCATCTTTTTCTAGTTTATGTGGTTATTGTTATGTTGTTGCATTTGCAAAACTACGAAAATCTAACAAATATTCTTTTTTTTGTTGTTAAAAAAATGTAAAGCATGCGAGAAACCGAAATTGGCGTATGGCGGTGAAGCAAGAGTGGCTTTCTGTGGAGGGCAAAGTGAGTGAAGAATGTAAAAAAACACATGTTTGTTTTGCAGGGTGATGGTTTTTCCCTAATTTTGCACAACAAATTGTCAGACGCCTCTTTTTTCGCAAGCAAAGGAGATGATGGTCATTTCCTTCTGCAAGTGGAGCGAATACGACCGTTTGCCGGTGAGTTATGCAAATAAACTTGATTCAGATATGAAAAAGAAATTGAGAACGGCTTCACTCTGCATCCACGCAGGTTACAAGCCCAAGAACGGAGAACCTATTGAGTTGCCTATCATCCAGAGTACCACTTTCAAGTACGACGACTCCGATGAGATGGCACAACTCTTCGACCTGAAAAAAGAAGGTTATTTCTATACACGCCTTCAGAATCCCACCAACGACGCCGTGGCAGCCAAAATAGCCGCCCTCGAGGGAGGCGTGGGCTGCGTGCTCACCTCAAGCGGACAGGCCGCCAACTTCTACGCCCTGTTCAATATTTGCGAGGCGGGCGACCATGTCGTTACCTCCAACGAGATTTACGGAGGCACATTCAATCTCTTCGGTGTCACGCTGAAGAAACTCGGCATCGAGTGCACTTTCGTCTCACCCGAGGCCAGCGAGGAAGAGATACAGCAGGCGTTCCGCCCCAACACCAAGGCTTTGTTCGGAGAGACCATCTCCAACCCCGGATGTGCTGTCCTCGACATCGAGAAATTCGCGCGCATCGCCCACCGCAATGGTGTGCCGCTCATTGTCGACAATACCTTCGCCACACCCATCAACTGCCGGCCCTTTGAATGGGGAGCCGATATCGTGACGCACTCCACCACCAAATATATGGACGGTCTTGCCACACAGGTGGGAGGCGCGGTGGTAGACAGTGGCAACTTCGACTGGATGGCTCATGCCGAGAAATTCCCCGGACTCACCACGCCAGATGAGTCGTATCACGGACTTACCTATGTCAAGGCATTCGGCAAGATGGGCTACACCACCAAACTCGTGGCACAACTCATGCGCGACCTCGGCAGCATACCGGCACCGCAGAATGCCTTCCTCCTCAACATGGGTCTGCAGACCCTGCACCTGAGGATGCAGCGCCACTGCGCCAATGCACAGCGTGTGGCAGAGTTCCTCAACGATGACCCGCGAGTGGCATGGGTGCACTACTGTGGACTGCCAGGCGACCGTTATTATGCCAACGGCCAGAAATACCTGCCCAACGGCTCGTGCGGCGTCATCGCCTTCGGACTGAAAGGCGACCGCGAGACCGCCATACAGTTCATGGACTCTCTCGAGATGATCAATATCGTGACCCATGTGGCCGATGCCCGCACCTGTGTGCTCCATCCCGCCAGTCATACCCACCGCCAACTCTCCGACGAACAACTGCGGGAGGCAGGCGTGGCACCCGACCTCATCCGTCTCTCAGTAGGCATCGAAGACGTAGACGACATCCTCGACGACATCCGCCAGGCATTGGATAAAATCTAAAAACTGCAGAAACTGTCATCTCTACTAATCACTTTATTACAATGAAAATACGACTTTCCTCCTTGTCCATCCTCGTTATGGTCTTTGCTTTCGCCACTACGTCGATGGCACAAAACACCCAGCAGTCGAAAGACAGGGTGGCCGAAATCCGCAGAATCTACAATGAGGCACAGGCCAACGCGAAGCGCTCTGCCGACAATATGGTCAGCGTCACCCAGCGCGAGAAGTCTGATGGTCACACCTCCATCGTCACACAAGACTTCTTCTATACCGTGGGCATTGTAGAGGGACCTGAAATCCCCTATTACAAACTCAATCTCCTCCGTCGCACCGTCAAGGGAACCATAGATACCTATGAGGAGTTCCTCTTCGATGATGAAGAGTCGCTCGTTTTCTATTTCTATTCCGGTGAGGAAGAGAAAGGGGTGAAAGTGGAGACACGATGGTATGCTGGGGCTGCTGATGACGGCACAGCCCTCACAGTCAAGAAATTCACCGATACTAAGACCAACAAGGACGTGACCAGCCGCTATGCCGACCGGCTCGGCATGCCCTGGGACGAAGGGTTTATGCATCGTTATGCCAACGACATGCAGGAGGCCTTCAACCACATCACCCTTCGCGGTTGGGATTAGAATTTCAGGCTTATTCGCTTTCGCTCAACTCACTTCATCATCCCTTGTCAAACTCATTGGTGGGAATAAATAGTACCCACCTAAACGCTATTCTTATGAGAAAAATCCTCTTCCTCCTTGCCCTCCTTCCTCTGTCTGTCCATGCCCAGGATTTGAATGGTCCATGGAAAGGGAAGTTGGTGGCAGGCTTGCAGACGCTCACGGTGGTGCTGCATATCGACCAAGACGCCAAGACCGTGTCACTTGATGTTCTGGAACAAGGGGCCGACAATCTGCCCATGGAGGTGAAATGGCTCTCTGCCGACTCCATTCATGCCGTCATCAAGGCCGCCAACATCAGTTATTCGGGAAAACTTGTCGATGGAAAGTTGAAGGGCACTTTTTGGCAGGGAATGGGATTCCAACTCGACTTCGAGCCGGGAGAGGTGGCTTTCAACCGTCCACAGGAACCACAACCTCCTTTCCCCTACACGACAGAGGAGGTGACCTTTGTCAACTCTGCCGCCAATGTCACTTTGGCTGGCACACTCACTTATCCTGTGGGCTATAAGAAGAAAAAATGTCCGGTGGTACTCATGGTGACAGGCAGCGGGGCACAAAACCGCGACGAGGAGTTGTTCAAGCACAAGCCCTTCCTCGTGCTCGCCGACTGGCTTGCCCGCCATGGCATTGCCAGTCTGCGCTACGACGACCGTGGCACGGCCGCCTCGACAGGTGTCTTTGCCGATGCCACCACCGCCGACTTCGCCGAGGATGCGCGCGCAGGAATCCAGTATCTGAGAAGCCTGAAGAAATTCCGACAGGTGGGCATCATGGGGCATAGCGAGGGGGGCGCCATCGCCTTCATGCTTGGCAGCGAAGGGGTGTTGGATTTCATTGTCAGTCTGGCGGGGCCTGCCGGTCGCATCGATACGATGATGGTTCATCAACTCAACCTAGTAGGCCGCTCACAGGGTATGACTTCCGACATGGTGAAGACGACGGAAGCCACCCGCAATTACCTGAAGAAGAGTTCTGGTGGCAAGTGGATGGACTATTTCCTCGACATGGATTTGACTCCTTACGTGCAGAAGACCCTATGCCCGGTGTTGGCCTTAGGTGCAGAGAACGACCTCAATGTGCCGCCCATGTTCAATACCCCGGCATTAGAGAGTAACCTGCCCAAGAACAAGCACAACCTCATCAAGGTCTATCCCGGTCTGAGTCATTTGTTCCAGCACAATCCCACGGGCAGTCTCACTCTGAGTTTCGGCATCGAGGAAACCATCGCTCCCGAGGTGCTCAACGACATCTCCAACTGGATCCTCTCCGTGACGAAACGATAAGTTCTTTTATTGAAAATTGAAGATTGAAAATTGAAGATAGACTTTTGTACGTGTATCTTGTATGACGTTATCATTGAGTCTTTTTGATGGGATAGTTGAGTGACCATGCCGCCGCGGCTTAGGTCACTCATTTCACCACCCGTTTTTTTCCATCCTGTATGTACACGCCCTTGGCGGGTGCGTAGCGCAACTGTCGGCCTTGGAGGTCGTAGAGGCGAGGGGCTTTGGGGGATTTATTGGTATAGATGCCGCAGATAATTTTCAATTTTCAATTTTCAATCTTCAATCGGCCGAAGGCAGGTTTATTTCATCCCCAGGTGATACATGATGAAGCCATAGATGTCGGCCTGTTCTTCCAGCACCTTCGCCATGGGCTTGCCGCCACCATGGCCTGCCTTCGAGTCGATGCGGATGAGCACCGGGTTGTTGCCAGTCTGGCAAGCCTGCAGTGTGGCGGCAAACTTGAACGAGTGGGCTGGCACCACGCGGTCGTCGTGGTCGGCAGTGGTGACGAGGGTGGCAGGGTAGGCCGTCCCCGGACGCAGGTTGTGGAGCGGTGAGTAGCCCAGCAGATATTCGAACATCTCACGGCTGTCTTCGCTCGTGCCATAGTCGGGAGCCCAGTTCCATCCGATGGTGAACTTATGGTAGCGCAGCATGTCCATCACACCTACCTGAGGTATCGCCACGGCGAAGAGGTCGGGACGCTGCGTCATGCAAGCGCCCACCAGCAGACCACCGTTGGAACCACCTTGTATCGCCACTTTCCCCGCATTGGTGTAACCTTGTGCGATGAGCCATTCGGTGGCGGCGATGAAGTCGTCGAACACGTTCTGCTTCCTCATCTTCGTGCCGGCGAGGTGCCATTCCTCACCATACTCGTTGCCGCCCCTGAGGTTCACCATCACATAGATGCCGCCCTTTTCGAGGAAGGGGATGCGCATGGCAGAGAACGACGGGGTGAGGCCGATGTTGAACCCGCCGTAGCCATATACCAGCGTGGGGTTCTTGCCGTTGCGCTTCAGTCCCTTCTTGTAGGTGAGGAACATGGGCACGCGAGTGCCGTCCTTGCTGGTGAAGAACACCTGCTCGCTCACGAAGTCGCTGGTGCGGAACCCCACCTTCGGCGCGTAGTAGAGCGTGCTCTGGTCGGTGGCGATGTCGTAGCGGTAGATGGTGCCGGGCACGGTGAACGAACTGAACGAATAGAAGCACTCCTTGCGGTCTTTCTTCCCGCTGAAACCAGCACTGCCTACCGAAGGCAGGCGTATCTCACGCAACAGTTTGCCGTCAAGGGTGTGGAGATAGGCATGTGTCGACGCATCCTGCGTATAGGTCACCAAGAGGTGGTTGTCGATGATGTCGGCCGACTCCACCACACCCTCGCCCTCTGCCACGATGGTGCGCCAGTGGTCAATGCCGGGGTTGTGCAGGTCGGCAGCCACAATCTTACCCTTCGGCGCATCGTAGTTGGTCTGCAAGTACATGGTGTCGCCGATGTTCTCCACGAAGTCATATTGGTAGTCCATATCGGATGTCATCTGGATAAACTGGGAGTTTTGGCGGCGCAAGTCTCTCACAAACAAGTTGTTGCCCGAACCTGCGCCACTCTCGTAGAGCACCATGATGGTCTCTTCCTCGTTCACCCCTACGCCATAGAACCGCTTGGGATAGGCAGGGTTCATGTAGAACAGTTCATCGTCTTCCTGCGGCGTGCCGATGCGGTGGTAGTAGATTTTGTGACACTCGTTCACCGCCGATAGTTCATTGCCCTCCACTGGGTCGTAGGCACTGTAGTAGAACCCGTCGCCATGCCAGGCGGCACCACTGAACTTCACCCAGAGAATATGGTCGTCGAGTTGCTGGCCCGTGGTGGCATCGAGCACATAAATCTCCTGCCAGTCGGAACCGCTGCGCGATATGCTGTAGGCCACGTATTTGCCATTGTGTGAGAACGTCACGCTCTGCAGCGCTACCGTGCCGTCGCTGCTCAACTTGTTGGGGTCGAGAAACACGCGAGGTGTGCCGCCCAATTCGTCCATCACATACATCACGCTCTGGTTCTGCAGACCGTCGTTCTTGTAGAAATACCATTTTCCTTGCTTCTCAAATGGGATGCCCGAGCGCTCGTAGTTCGCCACCTGCTTGAGCCGTTCGAGCAGCCGCTTACGCTGCGGTATGCGGTTCAGATAGGCATTGGTGACGGCATTCTCTGCCTCCACCCACTGGGCGGTCTGTGCACTGGTGTCGTTTTCGAGCCAACGGTAGGGGTCGGCCACCTTGGTGCCGAAATATTCGTCTACGGTGTTGTCGCGCGCTGTGGCGGGATAGTTGATGTGCTGTGCTGGCATAACGGTTGCTGCTGTAGCCATGGCTATGGTAAGAATGGTTTTTTTCATGATGGATGAATAATGGTTCTGGTGGTTGTTGATGGGGCGAAGTTAGTGAATAATATCCAAACGACAAACAGAAAAAGCTATTTATTGGTCACTTTTCCCGGCATTTATCATGCGTATGGCAACTGGTGAGGGTGTGGCTGTGATGTCGGCCGTGTGGACGTCACGCTGAACACCGTCGATGTTGAATTGCAGGGTAGCACCGTCGGGGCGGACGTCGATGGTGACAGGAGCACCCATGACCAGCGGCAGATTCACGTCGCCATGCCCACCGGGGAATCCGCAAAGCACAGGGATGTTGTATTTTTCCAGTATCACGTGCAGCATGGCTTCTACACTCGTGTAGGTGAACTCTGTGCCGCAGTCGGTGAACTCGCCGAGGATGATTCCCTTGCACCGTTCGAGCACACCGTTCATCTGCAGGATGCGCATCTGGCGGTCGATGTTGTGCATCGACTCTTCCACCTCCTCGATGAAGAGAATGAGGTCTTTGCCCTTTGTGGCATCAGCCTGTGAACCGAGGTTGGGCACAAATGTGCAGAGGTTGCCGCCTACCAGCACACCGCTGGCTTTTCCCGTGATGTTTTCTTGATGTGCCGGCAGCAGATAGCGCGGCACGCTGCCCATCAGCAGGTCGCGGAGCAGGGTGCTCGACCCGTCGGTGCCTCCGTTGGCCAGAAACGAACTCATGGTGCCCTGTATGCTCATTACCCCGGCACGGCTCATCAAGCCATGCAGTGTGGTGATATCGCTGAAGCCCACGAGCCATTTTGATGATGCCTTGAGTTCTGTCAACGTCAGCAGGTCGATCAGTTGGATGGAGCCATATCCGCCACGGTTGCAGATGATGGCCTTGACGGAAGGGTCGCTGAGTGCCCAGCGGATGTCGCTGATGCGCTCGCTCACTGTGCCCGCATATTGCCCGTCGACTTTCTTTCCTACGTTAGGGCCTACCACCGGCACCAGTCCCCAGCCCCGCAGCACTTCGGCTGTCTTCTCCACGTTCTCCATCGGCGTGAAGTAGGATGGCGAAATGAGTGCCACCTTGTCGCCTGCCTTCAGAAATTCGGGCTGCATGCATTGGATTACTACTGCCGAATTCTGATTCGGCTTTACATCGTCATCATCGTTGTTGCACGAACTCAGTATGGTCATACCCGAGCAGGCAAGGATGAGAGCATGTATCAATTCTTTAGTATGTTTCATATTGATTGTTGGTTTTTATTCAGAGGTTTTTGTTTTCCATGCAAAGTTACGTTTTTTCCTCCTAATTTTATGGTCGGTGCCCAGCATTTTTCTGTATATATCTACAATACACGGCAGCCATGTACAAAGTGTGGCTGCCGTGCCTTGTAGGTTATTATTGTTTTGAGCCGGTGAGAGCCCTGACCAGCGCATCGATTTGCTGTTGGCTCATGCCGTGAGATAGCAGATAGTGGGAGAATGCTTTTGCGTAGTCTACGCCGGGCAGTTGTGCCTCGTTGTCGACACCGGCATAATACATCAGGCACGTGTTGAGTCTCAGCGACACCAATGTGTTGCACAGGTCGCGGTTTTCTACAGGGGTAATCAGATAATAGTTGGCATAGGTAACCAGGTAGTCGGCCACTATCTCGTCGTATGTTGCTCCGCACAGTCCCTCAAGCAGTGCGCACACATACCCGGTGCGGTCTTTTCCCTCCATGCAATGCACGACATAAGGCGCCGGGTGCGACGGGAGTTGCTTCAGTGCCTCTATCAGTCGGTTGTTGTAGTCGTCGGCCGTAGGGTCTGCCTTCAGCGGGCACAGTATGACGTTGCCTTCGTTGTATAGTTGATGGCTGTAGGGAGGCATGTCGTAGGTGGACATCTTCTCCTTGGTGTCGGCGAGGTTGAGCACCGTCCTTACCTTTTCCTGTTGCAGATACTCCGATACATAGTAGGCCCGTTCGATGTCGTTGCAGAATGGCGACGAACTGCGGTGGAGTATGCCGCTTGTTATTTTTCCGGCGCTTACGGCACGTGCATTGGCAAATGCTGCATCCGAAATGGAATAATTGTCGCGGTCATTGGTGTATTTCATGCTCAGGGCCTGTTGCACGTCGAGCCTGCCGCCCTTTTCCTTCATCCTGACGACGACGTCATGCCCCTCGAGTTCGGTAAGTTCTTTGGGCACTCCGATGTTGTTGGCCGTGAAGCAGATACTGGGATAGGTGGGATAGGCCACGCACAGGTATTCTCCGTTGCGGGTGTAGAAGCCATCGTAGTAGGGCATGATGATTTCTTTGTCGCCGATGGTGATGCTGATGACGTCGCCGAGTTGGAATCCCGCTTTCGCCATGTCTGTTTCCGTGAAATCCAACATGACAGCGCCGAATTCGTTGTAGGATGAAATCTTGCCTTTCAGCATAGGCTCGTTGTTGGTGTCGCCGTTGTCATCGTTGGAGCAAGCGGTCGTCAAGGTAAGTAAACTAACAAGGACAAATGGGATGGCTGTCCTCCAGCCGCTCAGTAATAGTGCTGAGGGGCATAACTGTTTTAATAGAAATTTTTTCATCACTGATGAGTTTTATGATGTTTTTTGAGAACACATTCTCGTTATTATTCACTATTTTTGTGCCGTAATATATACACTGAGGCATTTTTTAGACATTTATATCACATGCAGAACATGTATAAGGAGATAGACATCAGCACCTGGAACAGAAGGGAACTCTATGAGCATTTTGCCCGCCTGAAATTCCCACACTATAATGTGGCTGCCTATATTGATGTGAGCAGACTGCTGGAATACAAAAGAGAGCACCGGCTATCGTTCTACCTTTCGCTCATCTATCTTGTAACCAAGAGTCTCAACCAGATTGAGAACTTCCATTACCGGATGAAGGACGGGCGGGTGGTGGCGTATGACACCATCCACACCAATTTCACCCACAAGAAGCCCGAGGAAACCATATTCCGCTATCATACCGCCCCATTCCAGGGTACACTGCAGGAATATGTGGCTGCCACCACTGCTGCCATCTCCCGTCAGGAAACGCTGTTCGGCGGTCTTGGCGACATTCCCAACGTGGCTTATTGTTCGTGTGTCCCCAGTCTTGACGCTACCGCCATGAGCAACCCCGGCATGGAAAATCCCGAAGATGCCATTCCACGAATCAACTGGGGGAAATATGTGGAGCGCGACGGGCGCTGGATGCTGAACATCACCCTTACTCCGAACCACCGTTTCATCGACGGCTATCATATCGGTCTGTTCTTTCAGATTCTACAGGAGGAAATCAACCGGCTGTAGAGTGCCTCGGATTGTTTGTTTCATCGTTTTTTCTCTTTTTTTTCGACGATGTAAAGGTAGCATGCGTTCTGAGTCCAAAACAAGTTTTTGGATGAGTTTGGGCTGAAAAGTATCGGACAAAAGCGGAAAAAATGTACAAATAGGCGAAATGCGGAAAAAAAATGTCGCAAATAGGGCATTTTTATTTGGCGTTCCGCCCACTTATTCGTAAATTTGCGGATTGAATAAAAGAGCAAGAAGGCAAGGGAACCTTTGACATCCCTTTTACTCCCCTTCCATTCCCTCCAAAATTGGAAATGTAATGAACATCGGAAAAAACATATTGCGGTTTCTCGACCGTTTCAAGTATATCATCGTCGGCGTGCTCGGCGTGGTGATGCTCACCGTAGTTGGCGAGAACAGCCTTCTGCAGCGCTATCGCTATTCCCAGCAGATTGGTGAACTGGAAGAAGAGATTGACAAGCAGCAGACCCGTTTCGTAAGAGACTCGCTGCGACTGAGTGAGTTGGAGCGCAACCCCGATGCCATCCGAAAGATTGCCCGGGAGCGCTATTTCATGAAAGCATACGACGAAGACATCTTCGTGCTGAGCGACGACCTGGAAGAAGAGGAGGAGGCCCATGCGACAACTCAGTAAATGGCAGACCGCAATCTATGTCACCGGTGCCATACTCATGGCCACTGGTGCCGGGTGCTGCGCCTTCCTGTGGCATCCCAAGTTTTTCTCGTGGGTATTCCTCGCAGGAGCCATCCTCTTTGTTGCCATGCAGTCGCAGCAACGCTACGACGGCTCCAACGTGAGTGTGCTCAGGTTGCGCAAGATCATGCTTTTCTCCAGTGCCTGCTTCATCATCGCAGGGGTGTTGATGGTCGACACCTACCATCTTTTCCTCATGCGTTTCATGTCGCGAATCACCTATATCACCTATTTCTACAACAAGTGGGTGATGCTGCTCCTGGTGGGGGCCATCCTGCAGGTCTATTCCACCCATAGGATAGCCAACGAGTTGGAGAAAGATATTAAAAAAGGTAAAAGTGAGTGACTTTACCTATAAATAATATGAAAATTTTTCCTCACTTCGATTATACATCGTATTTTTGTGTGCCAAAATCACCTGGCAACCTAATTATGACTAAATATTATTATTCCTTCTTTGCAGTACTCTCCATATTGGTTTCTGCCTCTTCGTGCATGAAATCATATAATATCGAAGGCTCTTCCGACATCTCCAGCCTCGATAGCAGGATGTTGTATCTCTCTACTTTTGGCGACAACGAACTCAAACAACTCGACTCCACCGAGGTGGTGCATGGGAAATTCGGGTTCACCGGTACAACCGACTCCGTGCGTATGGCTTTCCTCACGTTCGGCAATGTAGGCCGACTGCCCATCATGCTCGAGAGTGGCGACATCATTGTGAAGGTGAACAACAAGAAGAAAGAGTGGGGAGGCACACCCCTCAACGACAAACTCTACCAGTTTGTTAGGACACTCGACAGCCTCACGGCGGAAATCAATGAACTCGACCACGAGCACGCACGGGCTTTCATGGACGGTGAAGACATGATAGAGGTAGAGTCGCGCCTCTCACAGATAGGGCAGCGCATCAGCATCAGCATGGACTCGCTCGTCACCACATCCATCAGCGAGAATTTCGACAATGCGCTCGGTCCGGGGTTGTTCATGCTCTACACCCTCGGAACCACTCCCGATATGTCGCCATGGGTGTTGGACCTGATGAGCAAGGCCTCCGACTTCTTCAAGAACGACCCCTATGTGAGGGAATATATCAGCAGGGCGCAATATTTGCAGAACCTGAACAACGGTCTTGAGGCACCGCCTGCCGATGCCGCACAGGCCATCACCACACCGCCACCAACCACCGTGCCGCCACCAACGGCACCCACACCCGCCGACTTGGCCAAGCCTGCCGTGGCCGACACCATGGCTACTGCTACACCATAACACCCGTCAGCAAATGAGAACACTTATCTCGAATGCGACAATCGTCAACGAGGGAGTGTCTGTGACAGGACATATCGTCATCGATGGCGATACCATCAGCCAGGTTTCCTTCGACAGCGACACGCCCCATGGCTCCTATGACCGACGCATAGACGCCATGGGGTGCGTCGTCATGCCAGGAGTCATCGACGCCCATGTGCATTTCAGGGAACCCGGACTCACCCAGAAGGCCGACATCGCGAGCGAGAGCAGGGCAGCCGCCTTTGGCGGTGTCACCACCTTCTTCGACATGCCCAATACCGTGCCGCAGACGGTGACCCTTGAGGCTCTCGACGAGAAAAACCACCTCGCCGCCGTGAAAAGCCATGTCAACTACGCTTTCTTCTTCGGTGCTACCAACGACAATACCGCGCTGCTCGACAGGCTCGACCCACACCTTGTGCCCGGCATCAAGTTGTTCATGGGATCGTCCACCGGCAATATGCTCGTCGACAGCGACGAGGCCCTGCGCCGGCTGTTCGCGCAAGCCACCCTGCCTATCATGGCGCATTGCGAGGACACGGCGCTGATCAACGGTGCCATGGCCGACATCATGTCGCGCTATGGCGACGACCCACCCGTGACATTCCACCCTCAGGTGCGCTCCGCTGAGGCCTGCTATGCCTCTACGTCACATGCCGTGGCACTGGCAAGGGAGTATGGGGCAAGGCTGCATGTGGCCCATGTCTCCACCCAGCGTGAACTGGAACTCTTCGAACCTTACGACGGCAATGGCGCATTGCCGCTGGTTACCGCCGAGGCGGTCATCGCCCATCTCCTCTTCACCGATGCCGACTACGCCACTCTTGGCACACGCATAAAGTGCAACCCTGCCGTGAAGACTGCTGCCGACCGCGACGCCTTGCGCCATGCCCTCTCCGATGGCACTGTCCTCACTGTGGCAACCGACCATGCTCCCCACCGCATCACAGACAAGGAGGGGGGCTGCCGCCGTGCGGCCTCGGGCATGCCCATGGTGCAGTTCTCGCTGCCCGCCATGCTCGGTCTCGTCGACGAGGGTATCCTGTCGCTCCCACGCCTTGTGCAACTGATGTGCCACAACCCCGCCATCCTTTTCGGCGTGAGCAAGCGGGGATTCCTCAGGCAGGGCTACAAGGCCGACTTGGTGGTGGTGCGCCCGCATGTAGCATGGACCGTCACCCCTTCTGTCATACAGAGCAAGTGTGGGTGGAGCCCGCTCGAAGGACGGTGCTTCGACTGGCGTGTGGAGCATACGTTCTGCAATGGGCACCATGTGCTCGACGACGGACGTTTCGACGATACCAGTCGGGGCGAACAAGTGTTATTCCGTTGCTGATGGCCATGAGAAAAGTTCTGTCGTATGCCATTCACGAGGTGGAGCCGTATATCAACTGGCTCTATTTCTATCACGCATGGCAGATGGGGAAGAAGACCGAAGAGGGACGAAAGGAACTGCACGACGACGCTCTCGCCATGCTCCGCGACTTCGACAGACACTACGCCACACATGCCGTGGTGGGCATCTATGAGGCCAACAGCGAGGGCGACGATATCATCGCCGGTGGTGAGCGGATACCCATGTTGCGACAGCAGACACCCGACCCCGTTACAGGAGCCTGCCTCTCGCTCGCCGACTTCGTGAGACCCGCCAGTGCCGGCGTCGCCGACAGGGTAGGGGTCTTTGCCGCCACTGTCGACACGATGATGGAAAACTGCCATGCCGATGACCCCTATGGGCGAATGCTCGCGCAGACTCTTGCCGACAGGTTGGCAGAGGCGACGGCAGAGAAGATGCACCAGGAGGTGCGCACACGCCTATGGGGCTATGCCCCCGATGAGCAACTATCTGTTGACGAGTTGCATGCTGAGGCTTTCCAAGGCATACGGCCGGCTGTGGGCTATCCCTCGTTGCCCGATACCAGCATCAATTTCGTCATCGACAAACTGCTCCACATCGGGGAGATAGGCATACGCCTCACTGAGCATGGAGCCATGCGTCCCCACGCGTCGGTCTCCGGACTGATGCTCGCCCATCCCGAAGCACGCTATTTCAGCATAGGGAAGATAGGCGACGACCAGTTGCGCGACTATGCCCGGCGCCGTGGCTTGCCCCTGCCACTGGCGAGGAAGTTTCTCTCCACAAGTTTAATGCGATAAAAAACAACATATCATGATAGCAAGGTTTTGGCCGCTGTTTTTTCTTATCATCCTCTTGCCCGACTATTTTCTCTATAGGCGGTATGTGTGTCGTTACACCGAGTCGGTGGCACTCAAGGTGGCATGGTGGATACCCACCGTCGTCCTCGTCGTATATACCATCATCCTGTTTTTCTCCACCAATTTTGTGCCCGAGAACCAACGGTGGATAAATTTCTACCTCCTCGTGCTCGGCGTCTTCACGCTGCCCAAAGTGATGCTCGCCTTCGTGGTGTGGATAGCCGACTGGATGAAGAGGAAACGCAGGTGGCGGCACCACTTCGGAATGACCACGGGCGTGGCAATGGGGTTGCTGGCGGCGTGGCCTACGGCATTCGGTGCGTTTGCCGGATTCCAGCAGTTTGATGTCAACAGCGTCGACTGCTATTTCTCCGACCTCCCTGAGGCCTTCGATGGCTACCGTATTGCGCTCTTCTCCGATGCGCATGTGGGAAGTTATACCTCTGGCGATGAAAAGGTGCTCGAGGCGGCGGTCGACTCGCTGTTGGCCATGAAAGCCGATGCCATCTTCTTCCTCGGCGACATACAGAATGTCGGCCCCTGGGAGTTGAGGGAGAAATTGCCGATACTCGGCAGGCTGAAAGCCCCCGATGGGGTGTTCTCCATACTCGGCAACCACGACTACTCCACTTATATAAGAGGCGACCCACGCCGCAAGTTGGCATACGAGAAGCAGACTGTGCAGTTGGAGCGTGAAATGGGATGGCACCTGTTGCTCAACGACAACTATGTGCTGCGACATGGCAACGACAGTATCTACTTCTGTGGCATGGAGGACAACGAGAAGGTGAACACCGACCACGGCTACGGACGGATAGAGCAGGCTGTTGAGGGAGTGGGCAAAGGACAGTTTGCCATTCTCCTGGCACATAACCCGAAGGTGTGGCGACGGAAGGCCCTGCCAGAGAGCAACGTGCAACTGACCCTCAGCGGACATACTCATGGCGGGCAAGTGAGCCTCTTTGGCTTTTCCACCACCTCGTTGTTCTATGACGAGGACAAGGGACTCTACCAGGAGGGCGACCGGCAACTTTTCGTCACCAAGGGTCTGGGCGCGCTCATCCCTCTGCGCTTCAATGTCAATGGCGAGGTGGTGCTCCTCACACTGCATCGGAAGACTTCACCACAGCAGCAGAGTTCGTATAACGAGAAATAATACCATCACTTATCATGAAATACATCTATCGCATCTATCAGTTGTTTGTCGCCATACCATTGCTCTTGGTGTGGACCATCATCATCGCCCTGATGGTCATCGTGGGGTGTGCCGTAGGAAACGGTCATTTCTGGGGATATTACCCCGGACGGTGGTGGGGAAAAGCCATTATCAGACTCTTGCTCCTGCCAGTGAAAGTGGAGGGACGCGAGAAACTGGAGAAAAGCAAGTCGTATGTCTTCGTGGCCAACCATCAGGGGGCATTCGACATCTTTCTCATCTACGGCTTCCTGGGACGCAACTTCAAGTGGATGATGAAACACCAGATACTGAAAATACCGTTTGTGGGACAGGCATGCAAGGCTTCGCGCCAAATCATCATCGACAAGCGGGGACCAAAGCGCATCAAGGATTCATACGACAAGGCAAGAGAGGTGCTCAAGGGCGGTATTTCGCTCGTCGTGTTCCCCGAGGGGGCGCGGTCGTTTACCGGACACATGGGGAAGTTTACACGAGGGGCGTTCATGCTTGCCGACGAACTGCAGTTGCCTGTGGTGCCACTCACCATCAATGGCTCCTTCAATGTGTTGCCGCGCACCAACGACTGGCATTTCGTCGACTGGCACCCGCTGAGTCTCACCATCCATCAGCCGCTCTACCCCGAAGGACAAGGCACCACAAACATCACCACCACGCTCAACGACAGTTACGAGGCAGTGATGTCGGGCTTGGTGCCTGAATACCAAGGCTTTCAGGAGAACCCCGACCAGTGAAATGGGCAATGAGTGCGAACTGGGTGTTCGGGCGGATTTGCAATCCGCACGGACTGAGTATAAGCATTTTCAATGCGATTTTTCGGATTAAAATTGGCTTTGACTTCCGCTTCGCACGTCGATTTTCAATTCCCTTCGGCCGCCGACCGTTGGTTCCTAATACTCACTGCGTCGGGATAATCCCGACGAACATCCCTTCGTTTATAGATTCGCTGAAGAGTTACGAGGCGGTCGTATAGCATCCTTAATTCTTCCAGAGAAAATTATTTTTCAATCTTCAATCTTCAATTTTCAATAATAATCTTCAATTTTCAATTTTCAATCTTCAATTTTCAATAATAATATGTATATTTGCCCCTTGAAACGGTTGTCATTGAAAAAGAAACTAACACTCCTATCATGAACCAGTCAGACAGTATCGTTATCATACCTACTTATAACGAAAAAGAGAATATCGAGAAAATCATCCGTGCCGTCTTCGGCCTGGAGAAATGTTTCCATATCCTGGTCATCGACGACGGAAGTCCAGACGGCACCGCCGCCATCGTACACAGACTCATGGAAAGTGAGTTTGCCGACAGGCTCTTCATCCTCGAGAGAGAAGGGAAACTCGGACTTGGCACCGCCTACATCATGGGGTTCAAATGGGCGCTGGAGCATGACTACGGCTACGTCTTCGAGATGGATGCCGACTTCAGTCACGACCCCAACGACCTGCCACGGCTCTATGCTGCCTGCCACGACGAGGGCTACGACCTTGCCATCGGTTCGCGCTACGTGAGTGGAGTGAATGTGGTGAACTGGCCCATCGGACGGGTGCTCATGAGTTATTTCGCGTCGAAATACGTCAGGCTGGTCACAGGTTTCAAGATTCACGACACCACAGCCGGTTTCAAGTGCTACAAGCGACGCGTGCTCGAGACCATCGAACTCGACAAGATTCGCTTCAAGGGTTATGGGTTCCAGATAGAGATGAAGTTCACCGCCTACAAGATAGGGTTCCGCATCAAGGAGGTGCCCGTGGTATTTGTCAACAGGCGCGAGGGGGTGAGCAAGATGAGTGGCGGCATCTTCGGCGAGGCTTTCTTCGGCGTGATGCGACTGCGGCTCGATGGCTGGTTCCGCAAATACCCACCCATGCCAAAAGAAGATTGAAAATTACCCGGGCTTTGCCCGATTGAAGATTGAAAATTGAAGATTGCCGTAAAGCGAGGCATCATTTTCAATCTTCAATCTTCAATTTTCAATAATTAATTATTTTCATGAAGATTCAAGAACTACAACAATACTTCGGTGCCGCGCCCCAGTGTGCGGCATTGGCCAAACTGTTGGGCAAAACCGATGAGGGCACCATACACCTCAAGGGACTGACGGGGTCGGCAGCGTCATTGCTCTTCGCCGCGCTCGACACCCGCATCCACACCACCATGCTCTTCATCCTGAAGGATGCCGACACGGCGGGCTATTTCTACCATGACCTCACGCAGGTGATGGGGCAGGAGGGGGTGCTCTTTTTCCCCTCCTCTTTCAAGCGCGCGGTGAAATATGGTCAGCGGCAGGCTGCCAACGAGATATTGCGCACCGAGGTGCTCACACGACTCTCCACGGTGGCCAACGGGGAAGGGAAGGCAGAGCAGTCCACATACGTCGTCACCAGTCCGGAGGCGCTCAGCGAACTCGTGGTGACGAAGAGCCGGCTCGACGAGCGCACCATTCCACTGCAGGTAGGACAGACCTACGATGTGGGAGAGTTGACGAGGCGGTTGCGCGACCTGGGCTTCGAGATGCACGACTATGTGTATGAGCCGGGGCAGTTCAGTCAGCGCGGAAGCATTATCGATATCTACTCCTTCAGCAATGAATACCCTTTCCGTGTCGACTTCTTCGGCGACGAGATAGACACTATACGTACTTTCGATATCCAGACGCAACTCTCAAGGGAGATGAAGCAGCATGTGGAGATTGTGCCTGAGATAGTGGGGGGTGAGAAGATGCCCTTCCTCGACTTCCTGCCCGATGATGCCGTCATGGTGGTCGACGACCTCGACTATGTGCTGCAGACCATCGGACGCATCTACGACGAGGGATTCTCTTCACAGGCCATGGCAGAACGTCTCGAAGGAGCCGACGAGCGGCAACGCGACGAAATCATGCGCGAGATGCGGAAGGAAAACCAACTCGTGAGCGAACGGCAGTTTGCCAAGGCGGCCGAACGGTTCAGGACCATCGAACTGGGTGCACGACCCCACACCACTCCCACTGCCACCCTTGCCTTCGATATGTCGCCGCAGCCCATCTTCCACAAGAACTTCACCCTGCTGCGCCAGACCCTCGACGACTATATCCTGAAGGGCTACAAGGTGTTCATGCTCTCCGACAGCACCAAACAGATACAGCGCCTCCACGACATCCTCTCGGCAAACGACGGGGAGGGTGCGGAGTTGCCACCTGTTGCCTTCACACCTGTCGACAAGACCCTCCACGAAGGATTTGCCGACAACGAACGGCGGGTGTGCTGCTTCACCGACCATCAGGTCTTCGACCGTTTCCACAAATACAACCTGCGCTCTGATGCTGCAAGGGCGGGAAAAATGGCGCTCACCATGAAGGAACTGCAGGAGATGGAGCCGGGTGACTATGTGGTGCACGTCGACTTCGGCATAGGGAAGTTTGGCGGATTGGTGCGCGTGCCTACAAAAGACAGTTACCAGGAGATGATACGCATCATCTACCAGAGGGGCGACATGGTCGACGTGTCCATCCATTCGCTCTACAAGATATCGAAATACCGCAGGGCCGACAGCGGCGAACCGCCACGGTTGAGCACGCTGGGCACCGGGGCGTGGGAACGGATGAAGGAGCGCACGAAGAAGCGTATCAAGGACATCGCCCGCGACCTCATCAAACTTTACGCAAAGCGCCGTCATATGAAGGGCTTCGCCTTCAGTCCCGATACTTACATGCAGCATGAACTGGAGGGAAGTTTCCTCTATGAGGATACCCCCGACCAACTGAAAGCCACCAACGATGTGAAGGCCGACATGGAGAGTCAGCGGCCCATGGACCGCCTGGTGTGCGGCGACGTGGGCTTCGGCAAGACCGAGGTTGCTGTGCGTGCCGCCTTCAAGGCTGCCGCCGACAGCAAGCAGGTGGCGGTGCTCGTACCTACCACCGTGCTCGCTTTCCAGCATTTCCAGACGTTTACCGAGCGACTGGCCAACCTGCCGGTGAAGGTGGAGTATCTTTCTCGTGCACGGACAGCAAAACAGACGCGCGAGATTCTCGCCCAACTCAAGGAGGGACGCATCGATATCCTCATCGGCACGCATAAGATACTGGGGAAGAACGTGGAATGGAAGGACCTCGGACTGCTCATCATCGACGAGGAACAGAAGTTCGGCGTGTCGACGAAGGAGAAACTGCGCACGATGAAAGCCAATGTCGACACACTCACCATGTCGGCAACTCCCATACCGCGCACACTGCAGTTCTCACTCATGGGTGCGCGCGACATGAGCATCATCCGCACTCCGCCGCCCAACCGCTATCCCATCTATACCGAACTCACCACTTATTGCCACGAGGTGATAGCCGATGCGGTGAATTTCGAGATGAGCCGCAACGGACAGGTGTATATCGTGAGCAGTCGCATCTCGTCGCTCCAGGAGATAGCACACCTTATAGAGAAATATGTGCCCGACGCCCGTATCGCCATCGGACATGGGCAGATGAAACCCGAGGAACTGGAGAAAATCATCATGGGATTCATCAACTACGACTACGACGTGCTTATCTCTACCACCATCGTGGAGAACGGCATCGACATCCCCAATGCCAACACCATCCTCATCAACGATGCACATCGGTTCGGACTTTCCGACATCCACCAGATGCGCGGAAGGGTGGGGCGGTCGAACAAAAAGGCGTTCTGCTATCTCATGGCGCCGCCAAAGGCTTTCCTGCCTGCTGATGCGAGGAAGAGACTCGAGGCGGTGGAGAGTTTCTCGGAACTGGGAAGCGGCTTCAACCTTGCCATGCAAGACCTCGACCTGCGTGGTGCGGGCAACCTGCTCGGGGCAGAGCAGAGCGGGTTTATGGAAGACCTGGGATATGAGACCTACCAGAAAATCCTCAACCAGGCCATCACCGAACTGAAGAATGAGGAGTTTGGTGAACTCTATGAGGAGGAGATAGCCAACGGCAGGGAGGTGAGCGGCGATGAGTTCGTGGAGGACTGTTCTTTGGATAGCGACCTCGAGATGTATTTCCCCGACAACTACGTGCCGGGAAGCAGCGAGCGTATGCTCCTCTACCGCGAACTCGACAATATCGTGAGCGACAGCGAACTGGAGGCTTATCAGAAACGCCTCGAAGACCGGTTTGGCAAGATACCGCGCGAGGGCATGGAACTGATGCAGGTGGTGCCGCTGCGACAACTCGGCAAGCAGTTGGGCTGTGAGAAAATCATTCTCAAGCAGGGCAACATGCAGATGCGCTTCGTGAGCAATACCGACAGCCCGTTCTATCGCAGTGCGGCGTTCTCAAAGGTGCTACGGTTTGTCAACAATCACCTCCGTCGTTGCAGACTCAATGAGGCGTATGGGCGCAACTCGCTTAATATCAGCAGGGTGGAGACGGTAGGCGAGGCGGTGTTCCTTCTTCGCGAGATGATCAACGAGACGGTGCTCACCGATTAAACCATCTGCCTGCATGACCATTCTCCTCACTATCTTCGGCTACTTTTTCCTGCTGCTTGTCATCAGTAGGCTGACATCAGGGAAGACCGACAACGACACGTTCTACCGGGGAAACCGACAGTCACCATGGTATATGGTGGCATTCGGCATGATAGGGGCGTCGATATCGGGCGTCACCTTCGTCAGCGTGCCTGGCATGGTGATGGGCATCGACATGACGTATATGCAGACGTGCCTGGGCTTCATCCTTGGCTATGCTGCCGTGGCGTTCGTGCTCCTGCCCGTCTTCTACCGCCACAACCTCACCACCATCTATTCTTATTTGCAGCCACGGCTCGGCACACGCTCCTATACCACGGGGGCGTCGTTCTTCATCCTGTCGAAGATGACGGGGGCGGCAGCACGGTTTTATGTGGTGTGCATCATCCTGCAGCGCTTCGTGCTCGACAACTACGGCGTGCCTTTCCCCCTTACCATCGTCCTGATGGTGGTGCTGATATGGCTCTACACCCGTCGCAGCGGTATCAAGACGTTGGTGTGGACCGACACGTTGCAGACCCTGTGTATGTTTGCCGCGCTGGTGTTCATCATCCTCCAGGTGGTCGGTGCATTGGGGTGGACGCCTATGGAGGCGGTGAGGCAGGTGGCTGCCGACTCCCACAGCCGTATCTTTGTCTTCGACGACCCGATGTCGCGTCAGTATTTCTGGAAACAGTTTCTCAGTGGTATCTTCATCGTCGTGGTGATGACGGGACTCGACCAGGACATGATGCAGAAAAACCTCACGTGCAAATCGTTGCGGGAGGCGCAGAAAGACATGTGCTCGTATGGATTCGCCTTCGTACCAGCCAACCTGCTCTTCCTTGCCTTGGGTGTGCTGCTCGTACACTATGCCGGGATACAGGGCGTGGCACTGCCCGAGGCGGGCGACGACCTCTTGCCGATGTTTGCCGCCACAGGTCAACTGGGACAGACGGTGGTGGTGCTCTTCACCATCGGCATTGTGGCGGCGGCGTTCTCGAGTGCCGACTCTGCCCTTACCGCCCTCACTACAAGTTGTTGCGTGGATATTGTGAAACGGCCCGATGACGAGCGCCTGCGGCGCAGGGTGCATATCCTCATGGCGGTGCTCTTCGTGGCTTTCGTGATGTTCTTCCGATGGGTCGACTCGCCCAGTGTCATCGATGCCATCTACACGATGTGTTCCTATACCTATGGTCCGCTGCTGGGGCTCTTCGCTTTCTCGCTCTTTACCAAACGGCCCGTGGCCGACCGCATCGTTCCTTTCATTGCCGTGGCATCACCCCTTATCTGCTTCGCCGCCGATGTGCTCACCAAGACCTACACCAACTACCGTTTCGGCTATGAACTCCTCATGCTCAACGGCGCCCTCACCTTTATGGGGTTGTATCTGTCCAGGTTTCTTCTTACTTCTGATAAGAAGCACGTTTGAAATGGGAGATGATGTCGGAATGGTATGCACTTTCACATGCCCTCTGTCAGACAATAAAGCAGAGAAGGCCCGTCATAGACGAGCCTTCTCTTCGTTTCCGGCACCTGTGCCCTTGTATTTCGAGCGGGTGGCGTTGAAATTGTAGGACAGGGTCAGCCCCACACACTGCGTGTAAGTGTAGACATCCTGCGCTGTTTTGCCGATGGCGTAGTAAGTGGTCACTTTTGTCCTAGCCGTGCGGAAAATGTCGTTGGCATACAGCGTGCCTGTCAGTCGTCCTTGCAGAAAACTCTTTTGCAGTCGGGCGTTTACCGCGAAGTTGCTGCCCCGATACATGAACCCCCAATGGTTGCTGCCTGAATAACTGACTTGCAGCAAGGCTTTCGTCGTCTCTCCAAAGACGAACCAGGATTTCAGGTCGCAACTGAATTCTGGCTTGTTCAGTTTCTTCGGCGCACCATATTTCTCGGTATCGAACATCTGCTGATAGTAGTGCAGTGTGGCAGAGGGCTGCCAGAAGCCAAACTTCGGCGATGCGACAAGTGTGGCATAGACACGGTCCTGATGGTCGAAGTTGTCGGGCTGGAAGATGGCTATCTCTTTCTCCTCGTCATACACATTGCCTACATGGGTGAAGAAGTCGTTCTCTCGGGTGAAACCTGCCACGAAGTTAAGCCATGAATAGGTGAGGTTGAAGTCGATGCTCTGACGAGTCGAGGGGCGCAGCAGCGGATTACCACCTTCGTAAAGCATACGGCTGTCGTAAATCACGATGGAACTCAACATGTTGTAAGGCGGTCGGGTGATACGCTTGCCGTAACTCAGTTGCGCGCTCCACTTGCCCTTCTGCCAGGCGGCAGAGAAGTTGGGGAACCAGTCGTTATAAGTTCGGCTGGGCTCAGGCTGCCAGACACCTAAAGAAGTGTAATCCGTCGATACATGCTCATAGCGCAAGCCTGCATTCAGGCGCCATTGTCCCAGTTGCAACTCGTATTGGGCGAAGCCGGCGATGTTTTTTTCGTCCATCTCATTGTCGGCTGTGGGTATGATTTGCTCGTCGTTATGGTTGAGTCCATGGCTCTCCGTGCTTGTCACCTCCGAACCGCCGCTCAGTATGCCTTTCCAGATGGGATAAGTCAGCACCAACTTGCCTGCTACCATCCTTCGGTCTTCATTGCTATGGGTGGTGATGGTTCGGTCGCCCAATTCCTTGCTCATCTCTTGTCCGAAGATATGGTCTTCTGATGCACGTCGCAGCAATGTGGCATTCAGGTCGATGCCTAATTTCCCCACTTTGCCTACATAGTATGTGTTCAGTTCCCACACGGGCTTGTCTTTTTCGTTGATATCCGTTTTCAGACGCACATCGCCATAAAAAGCCCCGTTTTTCAGATAGTGTTGCCCCATATCTGAGTAGTAACGATTATCAAGCAAATGCTGCGACGAGAAACTCAGTCCTAAGGAATGGTCGGTGTTGAAGTCATAACTTATCCCTGCCTTATATAGCAGGCCAGTCCAGGAACTTCTCAACAGCACGTCCGCATTGCCATTGAACATATCCTTGCTGATATGCAACTCTTGGTCGAGGTCTTGGTCGTTGCTGTAATGACCGTTGTCGAGTGCCACGTTGGCAAAAGCCTCCAGGCCTCCCTGACGGTACTTCACTGTCAGGTCGTCGTAGTTGCTGAACTTGTTGTTCACCTTGTTGTCAACGGTAGCCATCACACTCAGTCCGTCGCCCTGTGCCTTCAGCGTCTTGATGCGGATGACGGCATTCACCTCGGCGTTGTATTGTGCCCCGGGGGAGGTGATGATGTCAACGCTCTTGACATCCACCGACTTCAACCGCTTCAGTTCGCTGGCGTCGTTCACTTTTTTGTTGTTGATATAAATCTCCGGCTCGCCTTTGGCCAGCACCTCGAATTGGCCATCGCGCCCCTGCACCATTGGCATCATCGAGAGCAGGTCGTCGGCGGTGCCGATGTCGTGGAGGATGGAGTGCTGCACCTCGACGGTCATGCCGCCCGAGGTCATCCTGTATTGCGGGACCTCGCCCTTGACGGTGACCCCACTCATCAAATACGAATCCGGGTGCATGGCGATGGTGCCGAGACGCCCCACCGGTGCGTTCCTTGTCACGGTCTTGTAACCGACATAGGTGAATTTGACGATGAGTTGCTGCGGTTGGCATGGTACGACGAAGTCGCCGTTCTCATTGCTCACGCCCCCGGTGATGAAGGCGGAGTCTTTCGGTGCGAGGAGCGACACGTTGACGTAGGGCAATGGCTTTCCGTGCTCGTCGACGACGTGTCCTGTCAACTTGGTGTCTGCCTTTTGCAGGCATTCCACGTAAATGTCCTTGTTCTCAGAGGTCACACGCATGGGATAGAAGCCCACCACCTGTCTGACGGCATCCTTTACCGAGGCGTTTCTCAACGAAGTGGTGACGGTGAAGTCTTCCAGTTCGTCGAAGATGAAATTGATTTTGTAACTGCTTTGAGCATTGTCAATCCAGATAAGTGCCTCGGAGAGAGAGGTGTTTCTGAAATCGTGTGTGAGTTGCTGTGCCCCTGCCGTCGTGGCGACGAGGCATATGATGATGATGAAAAGATGTCTCATGATGATGTCCTATTCGATGGTGATGGTTTCTCCGGAAAGCGTAAGGTGCACTTTCTCGAAATGGTTGATGCGGTTGATGATGTCTTGGATGGAATCGTTGGCCTCCCATTTCAGGTAGAATCGCAGGGTGCGTTTGGCCTCGTTCTTGAACACCACCTTCACTTCATAGTCACGGCTGAGTTGCTGCATGATTTGTTGCAGTTCCACATTGTTGAACTGCTGGTCTTCTCTGATGGAGTCGTTCCTCACCGCAATAGGTGCCACGTTGTATTCGGCCTCTTGTTGTTCCATCTCCTTCACCTCTTTTTGTTGGGTCGCAACGGCAGGTGTGTTCTCTTCCATGTCGTTGGCCTTGCTGAAATGCTGGATGGCAGCGTAGGTGATGCCGGAGAGTGCGGCCACGGTGACGGTGATGGCGGCCCATCTCATCACCGGGTTCTGGCGACGGCGATGCTGCCGTTGCGCCTTGAATTGTTGCCACTCCTCCTCCACATCGGGGATGGGAATGGATGTCTCGTCGAGCATCTGGTCGAGTTGCTCGTCGGTGTATTGTTCCGGGTGGAGCAGCATTCGGATTCGGTCTTTGTTCTTCATACTTCTCGTTAGTTGAATTGTTGACGCAGTTTCCTCAGTCCTTGCACGATGTGTTTGTTGACGGCAGAGAGGCTGATGCCGAGGGTGTGTGAGATGTCCTTGTAGGACTTCTCGTCGTCGAAGCGCATGCGGATGACGCGTCCTGTCTGCGGTGTGAGCCTTTCGTCGATGTAGCGTTGCACCATCGTTGTCAGTTCTTCGTCAGACTTGTCCTGCCATCTCTCCGTTTTGTCGTCTGCGGCTTCCGTCGTGAGTTGCGACGTGGTTTCCAGTTGTCTTTGCCGTTGTGCAATGATGTTGAGGCAGCGGTTTCTGACGCAGGTGAGCAGGAACGCCCGTTGCGACTCCTCACGTAGAGTGACGCTGTCGTCCCAAAGGCGTGCAAACACGTCTTGTACAGCATCCTTGGCCTCGTCGTCGTCACCCAGCAGGATGTGGGCTGCCCTGTACATCCTGCCGTATTCCGAATGGAAAAGTCGTTCAAACTGTTGTTCTCTGTCTTGCATCTTTTGTTCGCTGTTTTATCCTATATACAGCAGAGTATGAAGAATCATCACCCCTGGAAAGCATTTTTTTTGAAGAATGCTCAAATTTTATGCTATTTTTTTAGAAAATCAGTGGCTAATGATACCGTAGCATCATAATGATGTCAATTTCATTGTATACGACAAGCCACATTTCTTATTGATGAATGGTTGATATGAAAACAAAGCGAACACGAATCTCAAATCATACGGAAAAAAACGGTAGATTCGGTAGATTCGTGTTCGTTGGAAAATACACAAATTCGTGCTTACACACCCCTGAGGAAGCGGTCGGCCTCGATGGCGGCCTTGCAGCCGCTGGCAGCGGCGGTGATGGCCTGGCGGTAGTGCGGGTCGGCCACGTCGCCGGCAGCGAAGACACCGGGAAGTTTGGTGCGTGGCGTGCCGTCGATGGTGAGGATGTAACCCGTCTCGTCGGTGTCGAGCCAGGGCTTGAAGATGTCGGAGTTGGGCTTGTGGCCAATGGCGAGGAAGAAACCGTCGATGGGCAGGTCGTAACGCTCCTCGTCGGGTTCGCCAAGGCGTTTCACCACATGGGCGCCCTCCACGCCGTCGGTGCCGTAGAGTCCCACGGTGTTGTGCTCGAAGAGAATCTCGATGTTCTCTGTTTCCTGCACCCGGCGCTGCATCACGTCGGAGGCACGGAGGAAGGGCTTGCGCACAATCATATAGACTTTCTTCGCCAAACCAGCGAGATAGAGGGCCTCCTCGCAGGCGGTGTCGCCACCGCCCACCACAGCCACAGTACGCTTGCGGTAGAAGAAACCGTCGCAGGTGGCACAGGCAGAAACACCCTGTCCGCTGTATTTCTTCTCATCGTCGAGACCGAGGTATTTGGCCGACGCTCCCGTGGCTATAATCACCGTGTCGGCGGCTATCTCCACGCCGCTGTCGGTGGTGAGGATATAGGGACGCTCACTCAGGTCGGCCTTCACGATTTCTCCGTCGCGGATGTCGGTGCCCAGACGCTCTGCCTGTGAGCGTAGGTCGAGCATCATCTGGTTGCCGTCCACGCCCTCAGGATAGCCAGGGAAGTTCTCCACCACGGTGGTCTGCGTGAGTTGGCCACCGGTGAGCATTCCACAGTATTCCACGGGCTGCAGGTTGGCGCGCGAGGCGTAGATGGCTGCTGTGTAGCCCGCCGGTCCGCTGCCGATGATAAGGCATTTTACGTGCTCTCTCTCTGCCATGGCGGTTTACAATAGGTCGATGATTTGTTTCTCTATCACTTCAATATTCTCCGTGGGCTCGAAACGGGCCACCACCATGCCTTTCTTGTTGATGAGGAACTTGGTGAAGTTCCACTTGATGTCGGGACTGTCTTTGTAGTTGGGGTCGGCCTTGCTCAGCATGTCGTCGAGGATATGGGCGATGGGGTGCTCCATGTCCCAGCCGGCAAAACCCTTCTGCTCCTTGAGATACTTGAACAGGGGGTCGGCATCATCGCCATTGACTTTCACTTTCTTGAAACGGGGGAATTCCGTGCCGTAGTTCAGTTTGCAGAAATTATGAATAGACTCGTCGGTACCGGGAGCCTGCTGGCCAAACTGGTTGCAAGGGAAATCGAGAATGGTGAACCCCTGGGCATGGTGCTTCTCATAGAGTTTCTCCAACTCCTCGTACTGAGGGGTGAATCCGCACTTGGTGGCGGTGTTGACGATAAGTATCACCTCGTTGGCATACTCCTTCAGCGACACGGTGCCACCTTTCCTGTCTTTTACAGTGAAATCGTAAATTGTTCTCATTTTGCTTTATAATAAGTTTTTAAGATATATATTCGCACATGTAGTGGCAAATTTACACAAAAACGTAGTGAATGCAAAATTTTTAATGTCTATTTTTGATTTTGTTTGATTTTTTATGTTTTCATGTTGATTTTCCTTTTACATTTTGTTCAAATATAGTGGGAATCATTTCTCCATACATCTTCTATACCCTCGTCACGCCTCATTTCCCTCATATCCGACTGCTTTGATGTACTATGCGAATGAAGTTGAGTAAGTTGATTTCGGCATTTTTCGCAAATGATGTGCTGTTTATACATTGAATTAATAGAATTATTGAAAAAAAGCAAAAATTTAAAACTGATAATGAAAAAAAATCCGTAATTTTGCAAATTCAAAATAGTTGTCAACGATCCAAGAATCAATTAGGCGGACTAATTTCATCATTCTTTGAAGCATATTATCACGTTTTTTCTGAAATCCTATCAAATAAATATAAAATGAAGCAGCCTTCTTCTCTATTTTCAAGGAATAGCCTATGGCTGGCTTTTGCCTGGCTAATTGTTACAGCAGCGGCGATGTGTCCTCAAAAGGCATATTCCGACGTGTTGTGGGTAGACAATCCCCAGAGTTACTCGGTTAACTGTTTTGGCGTGAACACCGTGAAAATCAAGGTGCCCGTATACAACAAAGACGGTTATGACGAGTGGATTGACTATGGAAACATCTACTACAAGGTGAAAGGCGGCAGCCAGGATAAGGTGCTGATGCTCTATTGGGCCACCGGCGAGGAAGATATCAGCGGCAGCCAGAAAGATCTCCCCGTGAAATTCAGAACCAATGCCCCGGGGCACCTGAATGTGATACGCGGCTCTGGCGGATCCTCCATCTCGTCGATGGAAAAGACCTACAGATTATCGTTCAACGGTTCCGACAAACTGTATGCCGAGGTGGAATGGACGGTGCCCATCGAACTCCGCGGCCAGACGATCATCGTGTCATGGGATGTTCAGCGCGACGGCAACATGAGGTATGAGCAGAAGGTGGATATCGATGACAAAGAGGTGTCTATTCCTGCCAAGACAGGCCTTGTAGACCCTATTCTCTCCGAAGCCATCATCTCCGACAATCCCGACTACTACGGTCAGTTGCTCGTGCCCTGGATGATAACAGTTAATAGCGACTCCGTGGTCAGTTCCATTGTGCGCTACAAAGACAAGGACAGACAGTGGCAAGAGAGGACACTCGAGACCAAGTCTACGGGCTATATCTACCTCGATGCCTCCGAGCCTCACGACTCCCTGCATGTGATAGTGAACTACAAGGACGACGGCGACCTGATTACGAACAGGGTCAGCAACTATTACGATGTTCCTGTCATACACTCTCCTTCCAACCTGGAAGCCACGGCGGTGAACGACGGCAAAGCCACGGTGAAACTTGAATGGGAAATCCACGACAAGGAGTCGAAGGAATACATGCCATACGACCTTTTCCAGTTGCAGCGCTCCCTGTCGGGGCGTGAGGAAGACTTCATCGACATCGCCTCTGTGGCGCTCGACCTAACCCAAGATAAATACACTTACGAAGACGAGACGTTGCTTTCCGACATCAAGAGCCAAGACCTTGACGAAGACGGCCACATCAAAACGGCCTACCGCATACGCCGTTACGTCACCTCGATATGGGGATGGGCCAGCAACCCCCTTTCCAAGGCCGACAGCGTGCAGTTCTGCGACGTGAGCCTTCTCACAGTGAATCATGCCCAGGGCGACTGGCAGAACAAGGATGAACACACGGTGAAGGTGACTTGGGATTATGAGCAAGGCACCGACCAGCAATGGTATGTGTGGGACAAGCGCGCCGAGATGCGCCTGACGGTGAAGATGTACCGTCGCGACGGCACGTATGTAGACACTCAGGATTATGTGCTTACTCCCGATGAGATAGAGAAGAAGACGAAAACCATCACGCTCACCCGCTCTTGTGTGAACTACGATATCTATATTGTCACCGATTCCAAGGACTTCCCCCTTGTGAACAATGTGAAGATGATGGATATCGGTTCGGCAGAAGACTGGCTGACATTCCGTTCGCTGGTATCCCAGGACAAGCAAGTGAGGGCAACGTTGACCAACGACTTGGAACTTCATAATACAGGCATGTTTGTAGGTTCGAAAGACCATCCTTTTACCGGTGTCCTCGACGGCAATGGCCACAAACTCATCCTTGTCGAAAATTTCAACGGTGGTCCTTTCCCATACGCTAAAGACGCCATTTTCAGAAATCTTTGCATCGAGGGAACGGTGAACGGCAGCAGGGTAGGAGGTTTCGTGGACGAAGGCGAGAACATCATGTTCCAGAACTGCCGTTCGATGATTTCTTCCACGAACCATAATGAAATGGGCGACTTTATGTATTACGGTGGAAAGATAAGGTTCCAGAACTGTTTGTCGTCCTGCAACATCACCAATCCCAGAAATAATTACAGCGGGTATATCCGAGGTGTCAGTGCCCCTGAGGAAGCGCAGTGCTTGGTCTATTCCAACGTGGTATATGCCCCTGTGCATCCTTACGTTTTGGAGACTCCTTTCGGCGGTTTGAGTTCGTATCAGTCGAGGCAAAAAGAGCAGTTGAAAACCTGCTATGTGCTTCCCAAAGAAAGTGACCAGGAAGACTATTACAGCATCGTAAACATACTTCCCAAAACCACGAACGACCAGTTGGCGCTGCTCGGCGACCAATGGCAAGCCATAGAGGAGTGGCCCTATATAGCACCCGCCATTTTTAAAGATACCTCAGGTGATGTGCAGGAGTTTATAGTGGAAACACCGAAATTTTATTTCTCTTCCAACGGCAAGATAAAGAAAGGCTCGCTCGATGCCGAGACCCGCCAGAGCAGCGTCATGCTGACATGGGAAGTCGAGGGCGGCGTTGTGGACTTTTTCCAGGTAAAACGTCGTGAAGCAGGCAAGTCGGAATGGGATATTATCGCCAACAACATCACCGAACTCGGCTATGAAGACACCTCTGTTTCACCCCTTGTCCCGGTTTACGAATACTTGGTGCTCTCGGCAGTCGATTGCGAGGGAACGCAGTTTGAGGAAAGCAATATTGCGGAAGGACACTGCAAAAACACCGGCAAACTCGAAGGCTATGTGCGCTACAAGGACGGAACGGGCGTTCCCGGCGTCAAGGTGATGGCTTCCTCAGAACAAGGCGGCGAACCCTATTATGCCACCACCGACGATATGGGGCATTTCGAGATCGACTTGCTGCCTTACTTCGGTCAGACTTCGGTGACCTATACCGTTACCCCATTGGGCTTCGGCACCGGCTCCGAGGGCATCGACCTTGAAGAGGGCGCCAAGAGTTTCAATATCACTTTCGACGACCGGATCAACTACGGAACGGTGCCTGACTTTACCGTGACGTCGAGTTATGTGTTCTCGGGCGTTGTATTGTATGATGGCACTTCCATTCCCGTGAAGGGTGCCAATTTCATGGTGAATGGCCATCTGGTGAACACTGTTCAGGGCAAGCCTTTAGAGACCGACTACGAGGGAAAATACAGTTTCCACGTGTACAAAGGCTCCAACAAGATACAAGTGGTGAAAGACGGCCACACCTTCTGGCAAGACGGCTGGTTCAAAGGTGAGACCGGACGTGTAGACGGCTACAACTTCACCGACAATGTGGCCGACATCTACTTCTATGACCAGACGAAGGTGAAACTCATCGGCCGTGTGGCAGGTGGCCACGTGCAAGGCGAGTTGCCTCTCGACAACAGTCTCTCTCACAACAACCTGGGCGATACCATCACCCTGGTGCTCGTGCTTGAGGGCGACAACAAGTCGCGTCTCGTCTACGACAATACCGACCCACTGAAGAGTGTCGTCGACACCACGTTCATCCATCCTTCTCACGACCCCGCCCACGTCTATCAAACCCAGATGACGACCACTCGCCGCAGCATCACCATTCATCCCGACCCCTACACGGGTGAGTACAGCGTGCTGCTGCCGCCGGTGAAATGGAAGGTGCAGCAGATTTATGCCACAGGGTATCCCTCTCTGTTCCCGGAAGGAAAATCGAGCGACGTCATCGACCTGACGGAGGCCCTCACCCCCATACACGAGACCTATGAAGGCCTGTGGCAGACTTGCGGTGGCAATGAGGTGACAAAAGTCGACGTGGAGTACAATGCCAAGTACAACCGCATCTGGCATGCCCCCACCGAACTCTCCTATGAGCAGTTGGGCTTCAACCAGTTCGGCTACTACGGCGATGCCACCTATACCAGTGCCAACCTGCTCGGCGAGAAGGCAGAGGTGCCCTTGGCTTATATGATAGACCCGAACGGTCCGAAGAAGGCTTCCAACGTGGCCTACACCTTCGGCTATCCCGTGTTCAGCGTAGAGCGGCAATATCCCTTCCGGCTGTCGGCTATTGAGAAATACTACTGGAACAACAGGCAAGACGGCGACACCGTGGATGTTGTGCATCTCAGCGGTGGCAAAGTGACCATCCACAACGGATTCATCAGTTCCACGCACACCGAGGAGGTCGACCTCGACAGCATCGGCCAGGCCCTCGTACCCATCAGAGCAGCCCAGGTGCCCTACCTGCTGACCCAGGAGGAAGCCCTTCGCACGCTCACCATGACTTTGACGATGGACGGCACCACCTTTGAGGCCAAGCCCCTCAAAGCCTATATTATGAATGTGTTCCTGCTGCCTGGTGCCTCCGACATCATCAGCACCGGCCAGCCCGTGCTCGTCGACATCCTGCGCGACCCGCCCGGAGGCGGCAGTTCGGCCACACTCTCCAAAGGCTCCACGCTGAAAAAGGATTACGCACTCGACCTGTCGGCTTCGTTAGGCTTGAAATTCGATATCAAGAACGGTGTAAAAGAAGACTGTTACACCGGCTTGGTGTCAGCCCCCAATGGCTGGGGAACGGTTTGGGGCTTTATCCAAGGCGCAGAGACCAACTATGAGACAAGTTTCGACTTCATTATAGACGTGAAGGGCAACCGCGGCTTCTCCTACACCATGACCACCAACCACGACATCTCCACCAGCAACAATCCTTATATGGTGGGTGCCGATGCTGATGTATACATTGGTATCAACCAAGACCTCGTGTTGCGTGCTGCCTCGGCAATCCGTGCCATACCGCAGAGCCAATACGACCAGTTGGGCGGGCGCATCGCCTCCGGACGTATGTTGGTACTGGCCAAAGGTACCGACAGCCGTGACTCGGTGTTCTACCTTGTACGCGACGAGTCGGTGACCGCCGGTCCGCGATTCAACTCCACGTTCACCTATACGCAGGGTTACATCATCAATACCGTCATACCCGACCTCACGAAACAGTGCAAAGACCTCATCTTCACCGGTTCGATGGCCGATGCCCAGAGCCTTGCCAACAAGAGCAACAAACTGGTGTACCTGTCGCTTGTCGACAAGGACGACCCGGGATTCGGTATTATGAACCAAGCCGACGGCGAGTATGTGAGTTACACCTCGCTCGATGCCGACCGCGATGGCATGAACTACCGCATCATCTTACCCAGCGGTTACGACAAGTCGGCAGTACGCGACTCCGTATACCAGTTGAACCAGACCATTCTCACCTGGATGAGTATGATTACCCAGAACGAGCGTGAGAAACTCTCGGCCACCGACCTGGTCAACACGTTCGACGTGTCGGGCGGCTCAGGCATGAGTTACAGCGAGTCGTTTACCAGCAGTTACAGCAACACCATCGGCTATCACATACCCATCTACAGTTCATTCACCGACCCGTATATCGGCCAAGGCGAATTGGGCGAATTGGAGACGCTCGTAGGTGTCTTCGGTCCCTTTGTCGCCAACCTCATAGGAAATTGGGACAAAATGTCACACTCCACTGGCGAAATTGAAGCCAACCCCGAGCGACCATCGGAATTAGAGGTGAACGTGAACTTCACCGGCTCGAAACTCATGTTCAAGATGACGCCCGTGCTCACTTACGACGTGAAGCACAACACCACCGAGAGTCAGTCGTACAGCCGCCAAGAGAGTTTCTCCATCAGCATGGACACGAACAGCCATCTGAACTTCAGTGTCTACCGTGCCAACACCACCGTGCCGCAAGGTACCAATAGTTCCGAATACGACGTGTTCACGTCAGAGAATTTCTACGACCTCGTGGATTACGACAAGGAATTCCTCGACAGGCATTTCGAACCCGACGATTGGAGATATGCCAAGAGTTTCGTCTACCGCACCAACGGCGGTGCCACCCTGCGACCCTACGAGCCTGCTCGCAAGACCAAACTCTACCTGCCCGGACAGATACTCGACGCGGCCACTAAACAGATAGAGAAACCCGTCATCAAACTCGACAAGCAGAGTGTGAGCGGTGTTCCCTACGGTGAGCCGGCACGCTTCAAGGTGTATATGGCCAACGAGAGCGAGGCACCCGAAAGCGTATATCCCACACTCACGCTGATGTTACTCGACCAAAGCAATCCCTATGGCGCGAAACTTTCATTAGACGGTTACGTCTTTGGTTTCTCAGGAACAAAGGTGGCCGTTACCCCCGGAGAAGTCACCGAGAAGACCCTCGAGATTCTTGCGGGCGAAGGCTTCGACTATGAGGGACTGACACTGCGCCTGAGGTCGGACGAAGACATCAACGTGTACGATGACGTGACATTCGACGTGCATTTCCTCCACACCGCCGGTTCGGTGAACATCTCTTCTCCCGACGACAAGTGGGTGATGAACACCGAATCGCCACACGACAAGAATGGCTATCACATCCCCGTGGTCATCGACGGCTTCGACAAGAACCAGCACAACTTCGACCACATTGAGTTCCAATACAAGGAGACCAACCGTGGCGATAGTTACTGGACCAACCTCTGCTCGTTCTACGCCAACGACTCACTCTACAACGAAGCCAGCGGCGTGAAGGCAATGATACCCGAAAACGGCAATATCACCACCGATTTCTATGGCGAGGGCGAGATCATCGAGAAAGCCTACGACCTGCGCGCCGTGCTCTTCTGCCGCCATGGCAATGAGTTCATCACCACCCCGTCGAGGGTGCTCAGCGGTGTCAAAGACACCCGTCGGCCTCAACTCTTCGGCAACCCCGAGCCGGTGAGCGGTATTCTCAACATCGGCGACAACATCGTCTTCAACTTCTCCGAAGACATCGAGAACAATTACCTCGACCACGTGGTGAACTTTGAAGTGAAGGGCGAGGTGAACAACGACAACGTGGCTGAAGACATCTCGCTGCAGTTCGACGGCAACTCCAGCATGGAAACCGAGGCCCGTCGCAACTTCAACGGCAAGGATGTGACCATCGATATGCTCATCAAGCCCGACAATACAGGCGTTCACATGCCTCTCTTCTCGCACGGTACCAACGGCAAGAAACTGCAACTGTGGATTACCGATGAGAAACAACTCAAGGCCGTTGTGAATGACCAGGAGTTTGTCACCGATTCCGTCATCAAGTCGAAGGAATTCACGCAGGTGGCAATGGTCATCAGCCAGCCTAAGGGCGATGAGGAGAAATGGAAGTTGGCCCTCTACAACGGCGGCTTGCGCATGGGTACCTACGAACTCGACGAGCCTTACACCGGCGTGGGACCGCTCATCTTCGGACGCACCAACGAGGCCGACCGCTCGCAAAGTTCGTTCTACAAAGGCCGCATGATGGAGGCACGGCTCTGGTATCGTGCACTGACCGAGGCCGAGGCAAGCACCATCTACGGAGGCAAACGCCTCACGGGCTATGAAATGGGACTCGTAGACTACTACCCGATGAACGAGGGCAGCGGCGACTTCGCCCTTGACAAGACCCAGGGCGCCAACGCCACGCTCTACAATACCACATGGGCCATGCCTCACGGTATGTCGCTCCATCTTGAATTCGACAATCACGGACTGGCTCTCAGCAATAACGCCATCACCCGCACTTCGGAGGAAGACTACACGCTCATGTTCTGGTTCAAGACCAATGGCGAAGGCCGAGGCACGCTCATCAGCAACGGTGCCGGCATGTCGTCGAACATCGGTGCCAAGAACCAATACTGCATTGGCTTCGAAGCCGAGAAACTGATGTACCGTTCCAACGACATGGCTGTAGAGGTGCCCGGCGATTTCAGCGACAACGACTGGCACCACTTCGCGTTGACCGTCAACCGCGGTCAAAGAGTGGGCAGCATCTATATTGATGCCAGCCTGCGCGCCACCTTCGCCACCGACACCCTCGGAGGCATCAGCGGTGGATTCCCGATGCTCGGCGGTGCCATGTACAGCGAGATGCGCGACGGCAAGCCCGTGACGTTAGACACACGCAACTGGTTCTCTGGCAATCTCGACGAAATCTGCTTCTTTGCACAGTCGCTGCCTCCATTGCTCATTAAGGACTTCATGACGAAAAGCCCCAACGGCGATGAAGCCGGTCTTCTCACCTACATCAGTTTCGACCGTCAGGAGCGGCAGAAAGACAACGACCTCATCTATGTGCCATACGTCTATAGCCGCAGGATATACAAAGACGACGACGGCAATATCATTTACGAGAGAGACAAGGAGACCAACCTTCCCACCACCACTCCCAAGCGCGACTTCCCGTTTGCCGACTCCCTGTCGGAGCAACAGGTGCTTGCGCTGCTCGACCAGGCTCAAGGTGCTCCCATGCGCCCGTATGAAGAACTGAGGAACCTCAAGTTCAACCATGTGGGCCGCGACAACCAGATACTGGTGAACATCAACGAACCCGACTCGAAAATCAACAAGCGCAACATCTACGTCACCTTGCGCGATATTCCCGACAAGAACGGCAACGAGACGGCATCGCCCATCACCGCCTACTTCTTCGTTGACTGCAGCCCTCTCCGCTGGAAAGAGAACAGGGTGAACAAGACGGTGCAGGCGGGTGAAGACTCCAACTTCCTGCTCGGCATAGAGAACAACAGTGGGACGAAACACACCTACAAGATAGAGAACTGTCCGAGATGGCTCACCTTCGAGCACTACAGCAATGTCATCAGCCCCAACTCCAACGAAGAGATAGTGGCCGTAGTGAGCAGGAACCTCAACGTGGGTAGTTACGACGAGGTGATTTACCTCACCGACGAGAACGGCATGACCGAGCCTCTCTACCTCAACGTCACCGTGGAGGGAGAAGAACCTAAATGGAACGTGTCGGGCGACATCCTGCAACACTCCATGAACATCATCGGCGAGGTGACCATCAATGACGAGATTGATACCGACACCCGCGACATCGTGGGCGTGTTCGACTCCGATGGCATTTGCCACGGCGTAGCCAATATCGACTACTCCGAACTCTCCGGTGAGAGCCGTGTCTATCTCACGGTTTACGACAAGGATGACGGCAGCAACAGCGACGAGCCTTTCTTCTTCAAACTCTGGAATCATGCCACTGGCTTGGAAATGGTGCTGAAGTTGGACAACCCCATCACCTTCAAGAAATCCGAGATTATCGGTGCCGATGAGCCCGTGAGCATGAAGGCAGGTGTGGAGTTCGTGCAGAACTTCAACCTCAAGAGCGGCTGGAACTGGGTGTCGTTCAACGTGTCGAACGAGAAACTCTTCGACCTGAACAACCTCCTCGACGGACTGCCATGGCAACCCAATGATATCCTCACCGACATGAACAGCGACGTGATTCTGGTTTACAAAAACGGTCATTGGCGCGTATCAGGCGACGTGAACGAACTGGGCCTCTCCATAAAGAGTGCTTACGCAGTGAAAGTACACGATGATATCTCGTTCCCCATCGCGGGAGCCATCATCAAAGAGGTTGACAACCGCACCATCCGCGTAGACCAGGGATGGAACGGCATCGGCTACACCCCGATGATGAACCTCAGTGTGGAAACAGCACTTGCCGACTACTATGACAAGGCCGAAGACGGCGACGTCATCAAGAGCCACACCGCCTTCGCCGTGTTCCAGAGACCCAACGGCACCGACTCACCGGGACGGTGGAAGGGCGACCTGAAGTATATGAAGCCCGGCGAGGGATATATGCTCCTTCGCAAGAGGAGTGGCAAGGCCAGTTTCATCTACCCGTTCTATGAACCGGGCAGCAGGTTCCTCGACGAGGCCGCATTGGCTCCCGCCAACCACTTCAGCCAAGACTATCCGCACACCATGTCGCTCTCGGCAGTGGCCGAAGGCGTGACGGTGGAAGCGGGCGACCGCCTGCTGGCCTACGCCGACGGTGAGTTGCGCGGCATCTCCGAACTGGGTGCCGACAGCGTGTTCTACGTGAGCGTGGGTGGCGACAGCCGCCAGCCGCTGTCGTTCACCATCGAGCGCGAAGGCGAGGTCATCGCTGCCACCAGCGAGGTGCTCATGTATGAGACCGACGCCGTGATTGGCACGCCCAACATGCCTGCCCGCATCGACTTCGTGCGCCGCGACATCCCGCAGCACGGTTGGTACACTCTCGACGGCATCAAACTCAACAAGCGTCCGGTGAAGAAGGGTGTCTATATCTACAACGGCAAGAAGAAAGTGATAGAATAGCAAACAGGTCACGATAGAGACTATAGATGCTATTGCCACCATAATAAAAGAAAAAAACAATGAACAGCAAGTCATTAGCAAGAATCGCGATAATGCTCGCAGCACTCACCACCTTGTGGTGCTGCAGTTCGTCGGATGACGACAATGATAATAATGAGAAAGATAAAAAGTTCAAACTGAGTTATGTGCAGACCCCTGTGGATACGGCTCCCGAATGGAACATCGATTGGTCGTACGAAGACCCGGTACCCCATTGGGAGGCTCCCAACGCCACGAATTACGAAAGTTGGGTCGTGTTCATGGTGAAACTTGAACCTTTTCTCGCCGAACAGGTGAACGAGCAAGACATGATGGCCGTGTTCATCGACAGTGAACTGAGGGCTTTGTCGCTGCCGTCGAGAAATCAAGGCGGACAAATCAAGGATGAGGACGGCAACGTGTATTACATCCTCAAAGTCTTCGGCAACGAGACCTCGGGCAAGACCGTCACTTTCACCATTAAATACTATTCCAACCACCTGCACCAATTGTTCTCGCTCGATGTAGAAGAGAAATTCGTGGCCGAGAAGGTGTACGGAGTGGTTGAGGATTTCGAGCCGCCTTTCCTCTCAGGCAGTTCAAAATATCCCATATCTTCAGACATAGAACTATCTGCGGTCTATGACGCTTCGTCGGACATCATACCGTCGGTCAACGATTTCGTGGGCGTGTTCGTAGGCGACGAGTGCCGGGGTGTCTACTCCCTTTCTGACGGTTTGCTCACCTCTCCCGTTACCTTCACCGTTTACGGCCGTAAGGAGGGCGAAAACGCCCAGATACGTTATTACAGTTCGAAACAAAAAGCCGTGCTCACATTCTCCAACCCCATCAGGTTGAAAAGCGGCACCCAAAAAATTATCCTCAACATCTAATCATTAACATCTTACTTCAATGAGAATTCCGAAACTTGTTTTATGGATGTTGCTTGTGCCATTCGTCTTGGCATGCTCCTCCGACAAAGACTTTGAAGACCCTATTCCTACTCCCGAGCCTACACCTACACCACAGTTCTATCCTCTCTCCATCAGTGTGGGAGAGAACCCGCTCGTCGAAGATGCGCCGGCGTCTTCGAACACGGGTATGTTTAAGGCTCCCATCACCTTTTTGAACACGTTGAAAGTGTTCAACCTGAGTTATATCTACGAGACGGGTGAAGGAGACGATGGCGTGCCTTACGCATCGGGCACGACAAAAGAAAAGCCGACGAATGACGGCAAGGGACATTGGAAAAACGGCGACGAGGGTACCATAGGCTGGCCCAACGATGCTTCACCTGGCGGCGACCCCACCAAACGTGTCACATGGTATGCTTATACCGATTTCAGAGGTGATATCGTAATGAGCAATTACAACAAGGATCCATACCTGAACTTTACTGTCGAGGAGGCCGTCACCGACCAGAAAGACTTGTTGATAGCCAAAAAGACAGACACTTGGAATAGTTGCAAAGGCGTGATGTTCTTCGGTTTCGACCACGCCTGCTCGGCCATCAAATTCTTCATGAAAAAAGCCACGAACATTTCTTCTCATACCATTGTCGTTAAAGACGTGAAATTGTATAACATCAAGAATACAGGATGTTATTATCTGGAAAGAGAAACACCATGGGATAATGTTGCCTTTACCTCTACTTCCTTCCCTTATTCTGTCTTCACGCTCTACGACTCAGAGATTCGCAATGGCTTCGACCTGACAGGCACCTACCAGCCTTTGCACTCAGGCGCATTGGATGAGGACGATGAGGATGACTATCTTTTCATGATACCTCAGGAAGTCTCCCATTGGAACCCCAGCAGTGAAGTGGCTACCAACACCAGCGGGTCATTCCTTAAAATCGTGTTCACGATAGACGGTGAGGAAAAAACAGGTTATGTGCCATTCTCCGGCACATTTGTCATGGGCCACAAGCACTATGTCTATATCAACTTAGGCAAGAATTCTCTTCGTAATGCGAACGGCGGACTAATCATTCAATAATCGAGAAGAAATGAAAAGAATTTATCTCCAACCTGTCACGGAAACACACTTCGGTGTATTGGCCGCCAATGTGCTCGTGAATGGCTCTGATGATGTGGAAAAATACAAACACAGCAGTGAAGACGACATCTATATCGGAGACACAGACGATGCCAACTCCTTCAACAGTTCTTTATGGGATGAATAACTGCGGCAAAAGACGGTTACGATAAACACCGTCATCAGGTGACATCGAGTGCTTCCTCCTAAATGATATAAGGATGATATCGAATTCCTACTTACATTTAGGGAAAACCCTATTCAAAAAGGGGGGAAACATTTGTGAATGTTTAAAAATAGCCTTATTTTTGCGGTAGAAATAGAAACCATAAAAATTTACGGACATGAAAAAGTGGATTTACAACATCGCATGGGTCATGATGGCCTTCGTCTCGTTCACACTCACCAGTTGCGACGACGACGCTGATATCGCACGAACCCTTGAGGGTACCTGGGAGGGCAACATGTATGCTTCTACCTACTATAACGACCGTTATTACGACGCATCATACAGTCAGGTTTGCTTCCTCCGTGATCCTTATACCTATTCTTCGGGTACTGGATACTGGGTAGACTACTACGACAATAACTACTGGGGCAACTACAACTCTGTGGCGAGCCACATCGAGTTCACTGTGAACAACAGAGTCATCACCATCTACTTCGTGGAAGACAGGTCGAGCGTCTCTATCTACGACTACTCGCTCTCCGACAGTTACTTCTCGGGGTATATCGAACTCTGGAGCGGTGAGCGCCGTCACTTCAAACTGAGGCATATCTCTTCGCCCAACTGGGGTAGTTATGACCGCTGGGGATACAGTTATTACGACGGCTACTATTACAGCAACGAGAACGCGCTGCGCTTCTCCGACGATGATGACGCCAAGGTCGACAATGCCAAGGCTCAGGCTCCTGAGGCTCCGGTACGTGTCTTCCGCGACAGAGAATAAAGCCAAGGCCACACGCGGGCAGCATATACTCCAAGGCTGCCCGCCGGCCAAAGGCCCACTAACATACAGAGGCATGGGGACTGGCAACAGTCGCTCTGGCTCACATCACATACCTTAGAATATTGTTGAACTTTCTTTAAATCGCGAATAAAATGAAAAAACTTGCTAACCTCCTTTCATGGGCTATGATGGCTGTCATGGCCGTCGCCCTCACCAGTTGCGAAGATGATTACTGGTATTATGACGAGCCGCCAATTCCATGGCATGGTGACTACTATAGAGACGCTTATGTGCCCGAAGAAGACAACAGCGACTATCTCATCTCGATGGCCAGTGTGCTCAGAGGTCAGTGGGAGGGCACTATCAAGACCGAGTATGTGGACGACTACGGACAGACCCAGCGTGGGACCTACGGCGCTGACTTCCAATTCGACCAGTACAAGGCCAATACCATCAACGGTCGCGGACGCGAAATCGACTATGCCGGCGAGGAAGAAATCTACAATATGCGCTTCAGTTGGTATATCGACGAAAAGACCGAGGATATCTACATGAAGTTTGACGACGGACGCGAGATGCTGGTCACCTCGTTCCACCTCGACGACAACTCGTTCTACGGCACGATGGAGAGTGTCGACGGACTGGAGGTGGATGAGTTTACCCTCACGCGCTACACCTTCTCCAACAAGGGCCTCGTCTTCGACGTGGAGTAACCGCCCTCGGCCGATTGAAGAATCAAAAAAATCCCCTCTCACGCAAAATGTGTGGGAGGGGATATTTTTTGATACCAGATTGGATTCCATTTCCTATCGGCAGCCGACCGCTTAATTCACGTCACGGAATTGTTTCAGCACATCACACTTGCTTACATACCGTGGCATCGTGGCACTGCTTTGCTGCACATAGGAGTTGAGGGCAGCGAGGGCATTAAACTGTCTTGCGTCGCGACGAGGGATGTAGACGTATTGGTCGGTGTTGAAGTCGAAGTCGATGTCGCACCACGGCTCTTGCGGGATGAAGGCAAGGGCGTAGAGACTGTTGAGTTTGAGGGTGGCATCGTTGCTCAACTTACT
>JAEEGL016705608.1_pt1 | contig 57864 bp, 34 predicted proteins | sample 9134231 | NCBI WGS metagenome assembly JAEEGL01 (sample SAMN16246548, study PRJNA631951) | gut metagenome | biome: gut microbiome; feature: rumen; material: fiber-attached | host: Bos | place: Iran: Karaj | collected 2018-10
AATTCCCTGCCATCGCGTTGTCAATTCGAAGGGAGAACTTGCAGGTGAATATGCCTTTGGTGGAGCATGGAAGCAGGCGCAGATATTAGAGAGAGAAGGCGTTGAGATTGTTGGGAATAAGGTAAATCTTGCAAAATACCGATATCTATGATGTTTTCAGATAAAAGATTGTGCACATTCACACTGATAAAGGAGAGAGATATGGACACAATAAAGAATGGGGAGGAACATACAGGAGTTCCCAAAAGGATAAGCTTATCCGGCAGCTGGGATGTGCGCCTGTCTGATGGAGAAAGGTACAGAGCAATGCTGCCCGGTACGCTGGATACCAACAGCATAGGCCATAAGGACAGCATAAAGGGACCTCTTCACCAGGATGAGAACTATGTGGAGAACGAGGCTCTTTCTTCAAGCGCTGTAATAGCCACAAGATTTACAAGAAAACACACCTACGAGGGGAAAGCAGTGTTTTCCAAAATCTTCGATGCCAAGCTGCCAAAGGGAATGAGGCTGTTTCTTAGGGCAGAGAGGTCAAGAGTCCTTTCTCTTACTGTCGATGGGAAAAAAGTTCCTGCACTGCAGGGAAGTCTCTCAACGCCTTATCTGTTTGAAGTGACGGACATACTTAAGAGCGGGTCGCTGATTGAGCTTATGTCTGACAACAGCTACGAGGGGCTCCCCCATGACAACATCACTTACTCGTCTGCTGCTACCGATGAGACCCAGACCAACTGGAACGGCATAACAGGTGAATTTGATATTCTGGTAAAAGAGAATACCTTTCTAGAAAGTGTTCTTGTACGCCCCAAAAGGTCCGGGGAAGATGGCAGCTGGATACTTGATATAGCTGTAACTGTTGACAGCAGGGAGGGCTTTGAAGGAAAGCTGTTGCTCGATATAACAAGGCTGCAGGTTACGAAGGAAATAGAAGTAAAATGCGGCCCCGGCAGAACAACAATAAACACCGGAATAAAGATCTTCGCATCCCATGACCTTTTGTGGGATGAGGCAGAAGGACGGCTCCTTTCCATCAGGGCATCGATCTTAAATGATGAATATGAAACCTCATTTGGGATCAGGTCCTTTAAGGACATGGACGGGCATCTGTGCCTTAACGGGCGCAGGATCTTTTTGCGAGGGGAGGCAAACTGCGCGGTTTTTCCTGAGGAAGGACATCCGCCCCTGGACAGGGATTCCTGGAGGCAGATAATAAAGACCTACATGGGCTACGGCGTAAACTGTCTGCGTTTTCATTCCCACTGTCCTCCGGAGGCGGCATTTTTGGCGGCAGATGAGCTGGGAATGCTGATGCAGCCTGAGCTCTCCCACTGGAACCCAAGGGATGCGTTTTCGGATGAAGCAGCATCAGCTTATTATGCAAGAGAACTTGCAGAGATACTTAAGACTTATTGCAATCACCCTTCCTTTGTGATGCTGGCCTTTGGTAACGAGCTCCAGGCCAGGGGAGATGGCCTTGACGTTGTAAAAAGGCTCCTTGACCTGTGTCACAGGACTGACAGCACAAGGCTTTATGCCTTTTCATCCAATCCTTTTTACGGTGAGAAGGGGGCGGACCATGCCGGAGATTATTTCACCGCAATGTGGTACAGGGATTTCCCGATGAGAGCCACCTTTGACGGCATGAGAGGATACCTTAACAATGACTATCCGGATGCGCGGCATGACTATTCGGAGACGGTAAGAGAGCTTAGAAAAGAATACTCTAAACCGGTATTCAGCTTTGAAGTGGGCCAGTACGAGATCCTGCCCGACTTTAAAGAACTTAAGGATTTTAAGGGCGTCACCAGCCCCGAAAACATAGAGCTGATAAAAGAAAAGGTGATCGGAAAAGGGCTTTATGACACCTGGGAAAAGCGGGTAGAGGCTACGGGAGAACTGGCTCTTTTATCATACAGTGAAGAGGTGGAGGCTGCCCTTCGCACAGAGGACTACAGCGGCATATCACTTCTGGGACTTCAGGATTTCCCGGGACAGGGGACCGCCCTGGTGGGGATGTTAAACTCACACCTTAGGTCTAAGCCCTACAGCTTTGCCCGGGCCGACAGGTTTAAGAGCTTTTTTCAAGAGGCACTGCCACTGGCCTATCTTGAAAAATACACCTATGTCGAGGATGATGAGCTTATGGCCCCGGTCAGGTTTGCCAATTACTCTAAGGGCGATGTTGCAGGGAAGCTCCGCATCAGAATAGCAAATGATGGAAAAGAGCTTCTGGTAAGGGATCTTACAGAGGTGACTGCTAGACAGGGACACCTTGATAAGATAGGTGAAATAAAGCTGCCCCTGTCGGAGCTTTCGCTTAAGAGCAGCACCTGTCTTACCCTGGACATCTCCTTTGGAGGATACAGTAATTCCTACAGACTGTATGTATACACAGAAGGCAGCCAGAATCCGGAAAAACCTGCAGATGTCTATGAGACAAGGTGCCTTGATGAAGGGGCCGGAGAGGTCCTTGAAAATGGCGGAATTGTTTTCCTTGCACCGGATTCTGACAAGGAAAGCCTTCCCAATTCCATAAAGTCGACCTTTACCACGGACTTCTGGTCTGTTGGAACCTTTTCCTCCCAGGAGGGCTCCATGGGGCTTCTCATAGATAATGAGCACCCTCTGTTTAAGGACTATCCGACGTCTTTTTACACGGACCGCCAGTGGTTTATGCAGAGCCTGCAAAGAGCTCTGATACTTCCTGACGGGATAGGGAGCATTGTTACTGTCATGGACAGCTACGCTTACCTTAGAAACATGGGAATGCTCCTGGAATTTAACTGCCTGAAGGGCAGAGTGTTTATTTCAACCATGGGACTGCACAATCTTCAGAACTACCCGGAGTGCAGAGCTCTTTTGTCCTCCATATACAGGTACCTGTCTTCAGATGACTTCGCCCCGTCCCGGGAGATCGCCTTTGAGAATGATCCCCGGGGTTGGAGTTTATGTGACATCCTGCCATCAAAAGGTACTATATAATTCTCATGAAATATGTGGTAGCGTCATATTATGATAATGATTCCTGAACGCATCTTCCAATCTGTGTTCAAGAAGTCACGCTACCCCATAAAAAAGGAGGCTTACATTATGAAGAATATTCGTATGGTTTTACTTGGAGAACTTTTGCTTTTTGTGGCAGTATTTGCTTTCCTGCTGATGACAGGAAGCTACGGATTATCGGCTGTGGCATGGTTTATAGACTTTCCGTCCCTGATCATCATTTTGCTTATCCTGATCCCGGGGCTCATTATCATGGGAGAATGGAAAGACTTTGTAAAGTCATTTTCTGTGGGAATCAGGGAGTTCAGGCTTCTTGAGTTGAAAAACATAATAGAAGCAGTTGCTGCAGCTCAGAAGCTCACGGTTTTTGCAGCTCTTTTTGCCATCATAATATCAGGTGTTCTCATCATGGGGCATCTTGATGATCTGTCGACCTTGGGGCCCAACATGGCAGTCTGCTTTTTGTCCGGACTGTATGCTGTTATAGTTGAGTTCTTCCTTCTGCCGTTAAAGCTCAATGCCCAGCGAAGGATGAATGAAGAAATGGATATGGAAGATGAGTGAAGACCATATAACAAAAGACAAGTATCTTCAGGTGGCAAGGAAATTCGGGCTTACAAAAAGAGAGCTTGAACTGGGATTTTTAAAGGTATCAGGTTTTTCAAACCGCAGGATAGCATATATGCTTGGAATCTCAGAGCAGACGGTCAAGAATCATTTCACCAGCATATATGAAAAGGCCTGGGTCCCGGGGAGGAAAGAGTTTAAAGAGCTTTTTTCGGACGACAGATAAGGCAAATACCTGTCCGGCAGGAACGAAAATGAAAGTATCTCTCAAAAAAGCAATTATCGCGATTGTCATTGCAAACCTAATATTGATTGCAGGTGCGATCTGCGGCAAGATCCTTGGCAGATTTGATTATTCTGAGCACCTTGACGATACGGTCATCGCGGTGGATGAAGGAAATATTACACTTAGAGAATTTGGGTATTACATATTTGAGGTGGAGGCTTTTGTTCAAAAACAGGCTCTTTTATATGACCCGGATAATCCCAAACACTGGTGGAATACCCATTTCTCTGCAGGTATGGATTCTCAGTTTGTGTGCGACTATGCCAGGAAGGTGGCTGTAAATTCCTGTATAGCTGATGAAATCTATTACCGAGAAGCCATCAGCAAAGGCTTTACTTTAAGAGATGATGAAGAAAAAAGCGCAGCGGATAAGGCACAGGAAACAATTGGCAGTATGGACCCGGTTCAGATGAGCTCTACCGGACTAAATGATACGATAATCCTGGAAACGTGCAGGAAGCAGGCTCTGGCATCAAAATATGCCAGGTCACTGGCCGAAGATGAAGGAGTGTCCACAGACCCAGACGAGGCTTACAGACTTGTAAACTGGGATGGTGATTACTACCTTGAAGAAGTCCTGCCCGGGCATGTGACATGGACAAATGACGACCTTTTGAAAAATATAGTTTTTGGAAAAATAACCGTTAATCTCCAATAAACTGAAGAGAAGCGCAGGTAAACTATCACTTAAGGCTTACCTGCGCTTCTCTTTGTATTATTAAAAATTTATTATTTCAAGCAAATTATCGGTAAAAATTTTTTATAAAATTGTATAATTAATTTTTGAAGTGATAATTATCAATAATATAAGGAATTGAATTATGAGTGAGACTTATCTGGATTTGTTCAATGCTCAGGTCCACAGGAATGGTTCTAAAACAGCGCTTGTGGAGTCAGAGCCTCTTCGCAGGATCTCTTTTGATGAACTTGACGCTTATGCAGGCCGTATTGCCACCAAAATGCTTGGAAGCGGTGTTCGCAGGCAGGACAGTGTGGCACTGGTGCTTCAAAACGGCATCGATGAAGCTGCAGCCATATTGGCTGTAATGAAGCTTGGTGCGGTGGTGGTTCCGCTGAACATGGCTTATCCTCAGGACCGCCTGCAGTACATATACGATGACTGTTCTGCAAGGCTCGTAGTGACTTCGGATTTCTTTGCGGATATCGATGGGTTCGACCCGCTTCCTGCAGAGTATCCAAGATACGGCGAGGACATCGCCATGCTTATATACACCTCCGGTTCCACCGGCAATCCCAAGGGAGTCATTATTGATCAGAAAACACTGACCCATAGCATCCATCCTGTTGTTTCGGATAGTGATGTATTTGGACTTGGCGCACCCTTCTTTTTCATAGCGGGCAGCAAAAGTCTTTTTAACGGCCTGGCTATGGGAAGCACCGGCGTAATAATTCCTATGGCTGTAATGCGTGAACCGGCAGTTCTTTCTACATTTCTGGCAGAGCAGGATGTGACGGTTACCTTTATCAGCCCCAGGGTTTTGAAGTATTTTAAACCCACCGGAAGTAAGCTAAAAAAAGTAATGACCGGCAGCGAGCGACTGTCCGGCATCTGGTCAGACAAGTTTGAAATAATCAACACCTACGGTCAGTCAGAGACCATTGCGGGAGTACTGTCTTTCCGCGTGGATCAGCCCTATGACAACACCCCCATCGGTAAGCCCATGGGTGATGCTCATGTCTATCTTCTTGATGATAACGGGAACGATTCGGATGAAGGTGAGATCTGCATGGCAGGTCACTTTGCAAAGGGGTATCTCAATCTTCCGGAGGAGACAGCCAGGACGTTTATTGCTAACCCCTTTAAGGATATAGACGGATACGATACTCTTGTGAGAACGGGAGATCTGGGAAAGCGCCTTCCTGATGGAAATATTGTCTATCTGAACCGCAAGGACTGGATGATCAAGATCAACGGACAGCGTGTAGAGCCCGGAGAGATCGAAACGGTTCTTAATCACGTGCCAGGTGTTGCCCAGGCGGCGGTAAAGGATTTCCAGAACAGCTACGGGCAGACCTTCCTCTGCGCATTTTATGTACCACTTAAGACACCTTCAGTAAAGCTTACAGAGGGAATGCTTAGGGCAGCGGTTGCCTCAAGGCTTCCCTCATATATGCATCCTCTATTTTATGTGAAGCTTGATAAAATGCCAATTAACCCCAACGGCAAGCTGGACCGCAAACAGCTGACAGCTCCAAAAGTGGAGGATTATCAGGCCGGGTATTATTTAGCACCTACCACTGAAACGGAAGAAAAGCTCTGCAAAGCCATGGCTAAGGTGCTCGATCTTCCAAGGGTAGGCATCAACGATGACTTTTACCGGTTAGGTGGAGACTCTATTTCCACCGTCGCTTTGATAGTGGAGTCAGGGCTTACCGATCTGAATGCCACGCAGGTATTTAAGGGACGTACTGTCAGCAATATTGCTAAGATCTATGATGCGGCGATCCTTCGCAAGGATAAAAAGGATCCTGATGTTGAAAATGAAAAAGCGCTTAAGACAGAGCATCCTCTGACCGTGGAGCAGCTTTATATGGTGGACTATCAGCTGTATACACCTGCATCCACCATGTACAATTTATTTCTGATGATGAGGATTGACAAAAAAGAATACCGGCTTGACCGTATTGCAAAGGCCTTTGAAGATGCGATCCGCAGTCACCCGGCACTTCTTACCACCTTCGGCTACAATCAGCAGAATCAGCTGGTACAGCGCTATACCCCCGAGGTTTTTGAAAAGATACGTGTAGAACATCTGACTGAATTTGAGCTTAAATTTGTAAGGGACACACTGGTCTATCCTTACAAGATAATTGGCGGAAGACTCTATCGCTGCCGGGTGTTTGAGACTGAAGAGGCAGGGTATGTTTTTTTTGACGTTCATCACACAGTATTTGACGGTTCCAGTTTCAAATTGTTCTTCCAAAGCATTTCAGCATCTTATCAGGGCGCAGAGCCGGTAAAGGATTACTATTATCTGATGCTCAGGCAAAGAGAAGATGCTGTCCTGACCGATTATTATCGGGAGAGCAAAGAGTACTTTGAAAGACGCTATGATGGGATCAGGTGGGATTCTCATCCCCGTATCGACCACAGCTCAAGAGATAATGAGACCGGAGAGATTTATGCTTCTCTTGGTGTGGAAGAGACACAGATTCTGGCTGCGGAGCAGGCTTATCACGTCAGCAGGAATGAGCTTTTTATTGCAGTTGCGGCACTGGCCATCGCCATCTACAACGACAGCAGCGATATCCTGCTCACATGGATCTACAACGGCAGAAACGATATGCTGATGATGAGCAGCGTCGGACTGTTGTACCGCGACCTGCCTGTAGGACTTAGATTTAATGACCGGATAAGCATCAGGGAGATATGCGCAGACGTCAAGGATCAGGTCCGCAAAGGTATCGAATACAGCTGTTACCCTTATGTAGAACTTAAGGATCAGGTTGGCGAAAGCGAAAGTGCCTGCCTTTTATATCAGCAGGATATGCGTGGTGAAGGAAGCCTGGAAGGCTTTAATGTAGACCTGATCGACGTCAAGCATAATCAGGCTGCATCTCAGACTATTCTGGACATACAGATTCTGGATGACAGTTCGGGGCCTAAGCTTATGATTGACTACTCAGCAAGTCGGTATCTGGAGAGCAGCATTGATAAGTTCAAGGATCTGTTTACAAAGATAACACAGGAAATCGCTTCTCATCTTGCAGGCGCAGACCTTACTGTGGGTGAGATCAGGAGTAAGGTTTCTGAAAACGGTTTCGCATCAGTCGATAAAAGAGAGGAACAGGATTGATGAGTAATACATATCTGGATCTATTTAACGCACAGTTACTTAGGAATGGCTCTAAAACAGCGCTGGTGGAGTCAGAGCCCCTTCGCAGGATTTCTTTTGACGAACTTGATATTTATGCAGGCCGCATTGCCACCAAAATGCTTGGAAGCGGTGTACGCAGGCAGGACAGTGTGGCACTGGTGCTTCCAAACAGCATCGATGAAGCGGCAGCCATATTGGCTGTAATGAAGCTTGGTGCAGTGGCAGTTCCGCTTAATATGTCCTATCCAGAGGACCGCCTGCAGTACATTTACAGTGACTGCTCAGCAAGGCTTATTGTGACGCCGGATTTCTTTGCAGATATCGATGGGTTCGACCCGCTTCCTGCAGAGTATCCAAGATACGGCGAGGACATCGCCATGCTTATATACACCTCCGGTTCCACCGGCAATCCCAAGGGAGTCATTATTGATCAGATGACTCTTACTCATAACTTACACCCGGTTGTTTCGGAGACAGACATCTTTGGACTTGGGGCCCCCTTCTTTTTCATAGCGGGATGCAAGCTGCTTTTTGATGGCCTGACCACCGGTTGTACCAGCGTTATTATTCCGCTTTCTGCAATTCGTGAACCGGTTGTTCTTTCATCATTTCTGGCAGAGCATGATGTGACAGTTACCTTTATAAGCCCCAGGGTTTTGCGGTATTTTACACCCACCGGAAGTAAGCTTAAAAAAGTTATAACAGGTAGCGAGAAATTGTCCGGAATATACTCAGATCAGTTTGAAATATTCAATACCTATGGTCAGTCTGAGACCGTTGCGGGAGTACTGTCTTTCCGCGTGGATCAGCGCTATGACAACACCCCCATCGGTAAGCCTATGGGTGATGCCTGCGTGTATCTGCTTGATGAGAACGGAAAGGATTCGGATGAAGGTGAGATATGTCTGGCGGGCTACTTTGCAAAGGGGTATCTCAATTTGCCCGAAGAAACAGCCGGGACGTTTATTGCTAACCCGTTTAAGGATATAGACGGATACAATACTCTTGTGAGAACGGGAGATCTGGGAAAGCGTCTGCCTGATGGAAATATTGTCTATCTGAACCGCAAGGACTGGATGATCAAGATCAACGGACAACGTGTGGAGCCCGGAGAGATCGAAACGGTTCTTAATCACGTGCCCGGTGTTGCTCAGGCTGCTGTAAAAGACTTTAAGAACAACAACGGTCAGATCTATATCTGCGCATATTATGTACCACTTAAGACGAGTTCTGACACAGTCACAGAGGAAATGCTCAGGGATGCTGTTGCTGCAAAACTCCCTGAATATATGTATCCTTCTTTTTACGTTAAGCTTGATAAAATGCCCATTAACCCCAACGGTAAGCTGGACCGCAAACAGCTGACAGCACCAAGCGCAGAGAATTTCCAGTCTGAGTATTATTTTGCGCCCACCACTGAAACGGAAGAAAAGCTCTGTAATGCCATGGCCAAGGTACTGGGGCTTAAAAGGGTTGGTATCCACGACGATTTTTATCGCCTGGGAGGAGACTCTATCTCCACAATAGCCTTGATAGTTGAATCAGGACTTGCGAATCTAAGTGCCACTCAGGTGTTCAAGGGACGAACTGCCTGCAATATCGCCAGGATTTACGAAGCGGCTGCAATCCGGAACACTAGTGAAGATCCGGATCTGGAAAATGAAAAGGCCCTTAAGATGGAGCACCTTCTGAGCCCTGAGCAGCTATATATGTTTGATTATCAGCTTTATACTCCTGAATCTACCATGTACAATCTTTATATGCTCATTCAGGTAGATAAGAAGGAGTACAGGATTGACCGTCTGGCAAAGGCTTTTGAAAAGGCAATTCAAAATCACCCGGCTCTTCTTACAACCTTTGGTTACAATGAACAGAGTCAGCTGGTCCAGCGCTATACCCCGGAGGTCTTTGAAAAGATACCGGTAGAGCACCTGACTGAATTTGAACTAAAATTTGTAAAGGATACTCTGGTTTATCCATATCAGATCGTTGGCGGAAGACTCTATCGCTGTCGCGCATTTGAGACGGAAGAGGCCGGTTATATCTTTTTTGATGTGCATCATACTTTGTTTGACGGATCCAGCTTCAAGATGTTCTTCAACAGCGTTTCAAGAGCTTATCAGGGCGCAGAGCCGGTTAAGGACTACTATTATCTTATGCTCAAGCGAAGAGAAGATGACACCCTGACGGATTATTACAGGGAGAGCAAAGAGTACTTTGAAAACCGCTACGGCGGTATAAAGTGGGATTCTCATCCCCGAATTGACCATACTTCCAGAGAGAACAAGAGCGGCATACTCTGGGCTGACCTTGGCGTTGGAGAGACGCAGATGCTGGAAGTAGAGCAGGCGTATCACGTCAGCCGCAATGAGTTCTTTATCTCAGTAGCAGCCTTGTCTATTTCCATCTATAACGACAGCAGCGACATTCTGCTTTCATGGATTTATAACGGCCGCAATGACATGCTGATGATGAGCAGTGTGGGACTTTTGTTCCGTGATCTTCCTGTGGGCATCAGGCTGAAAGATCAGATGACCATCCGCCAGATCTTTGAGGATGTTACTGAACAGGTCCGCAAAGGTATTGAGTACTGCTGTTATCCTTATGTGGACATAATCAATCAGGTGGCAAGAAAAGAAAACGCATACCTGCTATACCAGCAGAATATGGGCCACGGCAAAAGCTTTAGCGGGCTTTTGAACGTAAATCTTATGGATATCAGACAGAATCAGGCGGCCTCCCAGACTATTATGGATATGCAGATCCTGGATGGCAGCGAGGGGCCAAAGCTGATGATCGGCTATTCGGCCAGCCGCTATGAGGAGAGCAGCATCAGGAACTACAGGGATGTGTTTACGAAGGTTACCCGGGAACTTGTCTCACAGATTTCCAATTTGGATATTACTGTCAGTCAGATCCGCAGCAAGGTTACCGGTAACGGCTGACCTGCATTCAAAGAATACCGTTGCGATTTGAACCGGGAATTGATATGATGGCCAGTATGAGCCTGGCTTAATAAAAGGCATTTGGAATCATTCGGAGGTTTGCAGCAATGTTATTCCACAGCAGGATAAGTGAAAATCGTACTACCCGGGCAATACTTGCCAATATGTTTATAGCGGCGGTGAGCTTATTTGTAAACGGGTTTGGTGTATATATGACCATTCAGGCCAATATAGGTGCCGGCCCCTGGGATGTCCTGAATCTGGGACTATCCAGAACCTTTGGCATACTGTACGGGACTGCATCGGTTGCAGTTTCATATGCAATTCTTGGCATAGATATTGCCCTTAAGGAACCCATAGGGATCGCAATGTTTATAGATGCCTTTGTGGTGGGAAAATCAGTGGATCTTTTTAACAGACTGGATGTTGTTCATAAATGCGATTCTCTTTCATCGGGGATACCGGTCATGTTCATTGGACTGGTGATAATGGCATATACGCAGTACACATATATGAGTGCAGCCCTCGGATGCGGCCCCAGGGATACCCTGCTGGTTGCCCTGGCCAAAAGAGCTAAGAAGATTCCCATTGGTGCAGTCAGCATTACGCTTCTTAGCCTTGCGACCTTGATCGGCTGGCTCCTTGGCGGCCCTGTGGGGATCGGCACACTTATCTGTGCCTTTGCTACCGGACCTATCATGCAGCTGGCATTTACCTCTGTCAGATTTGATGCCACAAAAGTGCACCATCAGCATCTGACAGATTCTGTAAAAGTCCTGGCCCACAGAAATGCGGCGTAGTTATGATGCTGTTTTTGGAGTATAACTAATGTTCCCTTTTTTGAGAGATCTTATTGAGACATCAAAAGTACTTCCGGACAGGCCTGCTGTCGTCGACATGGACGGCAGAAGGAGTACTGCATACCGTGAACTGTTAGTCTATGCAGGTAAAGTAAATGCATGGCTTAGAGACCATGGCATAGGAAGAGAAGATGTATGTGCTGTTTATTTACCCAGAGGCGTTGAGTACATTGCCGTAAGGATCGGAATCATGATGGCCGGTGCCTGCTGCGTAAGCCTTGAAGATCTCATGGGCAGGGAGCGGATTGACTATGTGATAAAGGATTGCGGCTGTAAGGTTGTCTTTGACAGAGAAAAGTGGGAGGAGGCCATGGAGATTTCCTGCTGCGAAGCTGTAGCGGATCATGATGAGCACGATCTGGCCTTTATCACTTATACATCGGGAAGCACAGGTACTCCCAAAGGGGCGGCACAGGAATACGGGATCTATGAATATATCAGGAAGGGAACCTATGCCTTCTTTGGGGATTACAAAGAGCCGGGCCCCCTTAAGTTTGCTGAGGTCGCGCCCCAGAGCTTTGTCTCCGGAGTCTACACCACGGTGGGAATATTTAACGTGTGTGGAACCATATATGAAGTCTCAGAGAAGATGACCAGGGATGTGGAGGCTCTTTCCGGGTACTTCATTGAGAACGGGATCCAGCATACCTTCATGACACCTACATTTATAAAGCTGCTTTTTAGTAACCCCTCGATCAGCTTAAGAGCTGCAGGAACCGGGGGTGAGATTGTTTCAGGTATATATACCGACAGATTTGATGTCTATAACATATACGGCTCCAGTGAATTTGGATATCCCGTATGTGTTTTCAGGCTTGATAAGGCCTATGATAACACTCCTGTCGGCTTCCCTACAGGTGATCTCGATATAGTTCTTCTTGACGAAGAGGCCAGCCTCGGCGATGAAGGTGTGCTATGCATCAGGCTTCCCTTTTTCAGGGGCTATATTGGAGAAGTCAGGGGAAGCTTTATCACCATAAACGGCAGGGAGTATTACAGGACCTCTGATTATGTCAGATATGAAGATGGCAGATATATTATGCAGAGCCGCCTTGATGACATGGTCAAGATAAATGGAAACCGTATTGATACCAAGGAAGTGGAGGCAGCAGTCATAAAGGCATTGGACCTGAATTTCTGCTGCGTAAAGCTATATGTCAACAATGGAATAAAGGCACTTTGTGCTTATCATACAGGGGATAAGGAGATTGACAGCGTGGAAGCTGCCGGAATCCTCAGGGGGCACATACCTGAATATATGATCCCTTCAAGTTACATCCGGCTTGATAAAATACCGCTAAGTGCCAATGGCAAGATAGACAAGAAAATGCTGCCGGATCCTAAGGGGATACTTCGCATCAACCCTTATGCTGCGCCTGAAAATGAGCTTCAGAAAAAACTGTGCGATTCCCTGAAAAAGACCCTTGATCTAAGGGAAGATGTGGGGATTGATGATGACTTTTTTACACTGGGCGGCGATTCGATAAAAGCCATGGAAACACTTGCTGATTGTGATATCAGTGGCCTTTCTGTGCAGATGGTCTATGAGGGGAGATGTGTCCGCAGGATAATTTCCCTTCTGCAGGACATTGAAAAAAAGGCCCGGGACACAGGGGATGAAATAAATGATGTTGCTCTTAATGCAGCCCAGCTCAAGCTGATCAGTATTGATAAGAAATATCCCGGCACCGGTATGATGAACCTGTCCTACAGATTCAGCATCGTAAAAGGGGCTGACATGCAAAGACTTGCCGATGCCGTGAATGTGTCGGTCAAGGCTCATCCGGCCATGACCAGCACAATAATCCAAAGGGATGGGAAATACTATCAGCATTTTGATACGGATACCGGGAGAGACTATGAAGTTGAGAACATGAGTGATGAGGAACTGGAAAAAGCGGTAACATCTTTTGTCCAGCCCTTTTCTCTGAACGGAGAGCCGCTGTTCAGGTGCCGCATCATCAGCGCAGGTACAAAAGGAGTAATTCTTTTTGACGTATATCATGTGATCTGCGACGGACATTCACTGGCTAAATTCGTAGATGATGTAGCCTGGGCCTATGACGGGACCAGGCCGCCTTATGATGCCATCCGCCGGCTGGTTCAAGAGGAGACGGATATACGAAACAGCGCACAGTTCCAAAAAGACATGGAGTACTTTAAAAAGACATATGACCACCCGGGATATGATACCTATCCCCAAACTGACTTTGAGACGGATGAAAATATCGACGGAAATCTGTATTTTGACTTTGACTTTGAATCAAGGGCTGCTCTTTCCATCGGCAAAAAGCATGGAATTGGTAAGGGAGGCTTGTATCAGGCGGCCTGTGCACTTGCCGTAGCTGCATATAACAATTCAGAAAAGATAATGTTTGTCTGGACATGGCACGGGAGATCAGACGCAAGGCGAATGAGTTCTGTGGGCTTTTATCTGAGGGACATACCGATCCGATTTGAACTCAAAAGAGGACTTGTGCTGTCAAAACTCTATGAGGATATGGCAGAGCAGATAAGGGAAGGCTTCTCCCATGGAATGATATCATACTGGGATGAGGCAGGAGCGTATGAAGGCAGGGATCAGATCTGCTTCCTTTATCAGGGAGACATCAGGGAGTTCCATGATGAAGAGGGTATTGTTGCGGGGTTAGACGAAATACGTATGCCCGTTTCAGCCTGCATGAATACTCTCGACGTGGAGGTCAATGACGGCGCAGACTCCTTTGGAGTTCTGCTTGACTACAATGCCGGAAAGTATAAAAAAAGCAGCATGGAGAGATTCGGAAGGATATTCTGTGACATCTGCAGCATGCTTATAAGCTCCAATCCCAATACAACTACCGTGGGCGATATTATGGCAGGTATATCATTATGAATAGTCTTAGAAGCTCGCTTATCACCAAAAAATTCCTGCACATGCTTGCAGGTGGTTCCATAGGAAGTGTGGTTGCTGCCCTGATCACCATGTCGGACAGCATAGTCGCAGGTCTATTGCTGGGCAAAGAGGCAGTATCTGCAGTCAGCCTGGTTGTGCCTGCCTACTCCCTGAGCTGGTTTTTTACGCTGATGGTAACCTATGGTGCCACAATTATCTACTCCAGAGAGATAGGAAATTTCAACAAGGAAAAGGCCGATGATACCTTCGGAAACGGAGTGGTATCTTCCATAGCTGTGGGCATCATCCTGTTCATTATGTTTTTCGTGCTGGGAAAGAAGTATCTGATAATATACGGGGCGCAGGGCAGCATACTCCTGATGGCAGAGAAATACATATTCTGGATGGGAGTTGTGATGCTCATTTCACCGGTAGCTTACTTTCTCAATGAGATGATCTATGCTGACGGAGATGAGACCTTAAACACATTGTCCAACCTGTTAAGTGCTGTGATCAACGTTGTCGTGTCCGTCATATTATGCAGGTATATCGGGATCAGCGGGATCGGAGTCGGGTCCCTGGCTGGTACTGTCTTTGGGCTTTTTATCACAGGCATTCATTTTTTCAAAAAGACAAATACCCTTAAATTCAGATTCTTTTTTTCTCCACAGCTTTCTTTATCCGCAGCCAGATACAGTCTGGTGGACGGCGGTTCCTACCTGTTCTACGCGATCTATCTTGCTGCCATAGACAAGTACATAATAAGCTTTTATGGAGAGGACAAGCTGATACTGAGTTCGGTGATCCTTATGATGACAGAGCTGGAGCTTGTGTTTGACGGGATCGGAGAGGCGATCACGCCGGTCATCAGTGTCTATCTTTCAGAGGAGAGCTATGCAGGAGTAAGAAAAGTATTCAGGCTTGCCAACGTTACTGCCGTTTTAGAGGGAATATTACTGACAGCTGTGGTGTGTCTTTTTGCTCAGAAACTTCCTGAACTGTTCGGGATAAATACAGGAGACTTAAATGAGCTTGCCCGGATGGGAATAGTGATAATATCACTGGGGTTTGCCTTTTCAAGTCTTAACTTTCTCATGTCTTCGTACTATCTGATAATAGACAGGGTACTGCTGGGATTTATGGTGACAATGGTAAAGACTATGCTGGCTCCTTTAGTCTGCGGCTTTGCCCTGGGATACATATTCGGCATATACGGACTTTACGCCGGAATAGCGCTGGCGGCACCTGTGACTTACATAGTCTCGCAGCTGCTGGTAAGACTTAAGCTCGGTAAGGAGAACTATCCCCTTCTGATTCATGACAGGGAAAATGGTAAGAAATCATACATGTTTGAGCTGGAGGTAAAGACAGAGAACATAATCGCCACAAGTGAGCAGGTGGAAAAAACTCTTTTAAGTGAAGGCGTTGCTAAAAACAGCGCGCTGCGTGTCATGAGAGTGATCGAGGAGATCTTTATGCTGGTCCAGGATAAAAATCCCGGCGCAAGGATACTGGGGGAGTGCATTATCATTCTGGATAAGAACACCCTTAAGCTAATAACAAGATGTGATGGTACAATAATAGATATGACAGATACGGACATGGCAGTAGAGGGATTAAGGCAGTACTCCCTCTCACAGCTGATAAATACCAGAGGCTATGAGGAGAAGGGACTGGCTGCCATGAGCTTTAACAGGAATATGCTGACAATAGATCTTTGATATGGGGAAAAGAGGAATAAGGGGGCAAAATGGGGTTTTTTAAAAAGCTGTTTGGAGGAGGTCAGTCTGCAAGCGAAAGCGAACTGATAATAAAAAAGGACAGAACTGAGAAGGAGCTGCGTATAACACTTATAGGACGTATGAATGCCATGACTGCACCGCAGCTTGGTGAGGTGGTGAAAAATGAGCTTTCCGATATAATACGCCTGGTACTTGATCTGACGGAGCTTGAATATATGTCTTCTGCGGGGCTCAGGGTCATAATGGATGCCTTTGATGTCATGAAACGTCAGGGCAGCATGACACTATTAAATCCCGCTGAAGCAGTGATGGACGTCCTGGATGAGACCGGCCTGGCAGGTTTCATGGAGATAATTCATGACAGATGAAGACAGTGTAAAGCAGGATATTTTAAGGAAACAAAAATGGAAGACGGATCTGTAAAAAAACTTCATCTTGGACTTAGAATGACGGGACTTATCCTCTGTGTTTCTCTGGTTTTGTCCTCTGCTTCCTTGTGGATCGGAACGAGGATATTTGACCGCAAGAACAATGAAGCATACAAGATGCAGGCACTTAGTGTCGCAAGCAGTGTGAGACAGATTGCTGATCCTGTGGACGTAAAGGGCATAGCGGAACGGACCAGACAGATCTATGAGAATGCCCCTTCAGAGCTTCGGGATGCTGATGCGTCCATGGGCGGGGAAGTGGCTTTTGCTTTTGACAGTGGAGAGTATGCAGCTCTTTTTGATGAGATACAGGATAGCACCTATGAAAAGATCTATAAGAGGATGGAGGGACTTACCGGGAACAGTGCTGCTGCGGATATCTTTTTCTGGGTTCCCGATTACGAAAGACATCGTATGGTGTTTGTAATGTTTGTGGCATCAGACAAGCATCAGAGCGAAATTGAGCCTCCCGGTTACTGGATCGATATGTTTGAGGAGGACGAGCAGTACACTCTCATGCCTGATCCACAGGGACAGTATATTGGATATGAGAGAGTAGACGAGGAAACAGGCCAGGATGTCAGATATGTGCAGTGCACCTTGCCGCTGTATCCGGATACAAAAGATTCTGAGAGCGGGGCTGTCTTTGTGACTGTGGACATAGAATGGAGAGATGTGCAGGTACAGACTCTGGGTTATCTAAGGGATTTTCTGATCGCTGTAAGTATCCTGACACTTATTCTTGCGGCTGTGTCCCAGCTGGTTTTAAGGCATTTAATGGTCAATCCCCTGAAAAAGGTAATTGTAGAGCAGGAGCGGATCGCCAAGGATCTGGCTCTTGGCGCAGATATTCAGCAAAGTGTTCTGCCGGAAACCGTAACCCGCCATTTTGGCCCCGGAGACAGGGTGACAGTATTTGGAAGCATGAAGCCGGCACTGGAAACCGGTGGAGATTTTTTTGACTACTATCTGATCGATGATGACCACCTGGTGCTGCTTATTGCGGATGTGTCTGAAAAGGGCATTCCTGCGGCGCTGTTTATGATGATGAGCAAGATCCTTATTGACAGCTTTGCCTCCCAGGGCCTTGAGCCGGGAAAGGCTTTGGAGCGTGCCAATGACGCCATACATGCCAAAAACAAGGAGGATATGTTTGTCACGGTATGGCTTGGCGTACTGGAGCTTTCCACCGGTATCCTGAGGGCTGCAAATGCCGGTCATGAGAAGCCTGTTATAAGAAGAGCAGGCGGAGACTTTGAGATCTATGCGGATATCCACGGCGTTGTGGCAGGAAGGCTTGAAAATATGGAATATGAAACCTATGAGCAGATACTAAATGCCGGGGACACACTATTTCTTTTTACCGATGGCCTCACAGAAGCCATGGATGCTGATCACAGGATGCTTGGAGCAAAGGGGATGCTAAGTGCCCTTAACGTGCTTTCGGATGATGCTTCTCCTGAGGATGTCTGCAGACACATCTATGAAACAGTGGAACAGTTTGCCAAAGGTGTGCCACAGTCCGATGATCTGACGCTTCTATGTGTGAAAATAGAAAAATAAAGTAAAATTTCTATAAAACCATGACATAGTGGATTTTACATCGTATAAAATGATAAATACACAGAAGAATCACTTAACAGGAGGTTATTATGGATAAAAAGATCGGAATTGAACTTAATGAAGAAGAGATCAAAAAGGTAACAGGAGGCACTCAGGAGGAAGGCCTTTATCAGGATAAAACGGCTGAAGCAATGGAAAATGAGGCCAGATCTCATAATGCTACTGCTGAAACACCGGTGTATGAGGTAAAGAAAAAGAAAGTAATTCACTGGTGACCTATCCTATTGGTCCTTAGGGGCTATCTGCAGGCAACTTACCTGCAGATAGCCTTTTATTGTGCCTTAATTCATATTTACACAGGGGGAAAAATAGCAGGGGTAATGCTCTGAAATGATCATGTTTTTGGGGGAGCGAATGATATACAATTATCCCATAAGAAACATAAACTTTTTTCATAAGAGGGAGGCAGTATGATACACAACACATCTTTTTTTATCGCAATCGCTTTTATAATTGTTCTGGCAATCGTAATAATTGCCGCCGGTTATGTGAAGGCCCCTCCGGACAAGGCCTTCATTATTTCAGGAATCAGAAAGGTCCCACGGATACTTATCGGCCGTGCGGGAGTCAAGATCCCCTTCTTTGAGAGAGTCGACAAGCTGTATCTTGGACAGATGACGGTTGATATCAAGACTGAGCAGTCTGTTCCCACCAATGACTTTATCAATGTCAATGTGGATGCGGTGGCCAAGGTAAGGATCGGAGCAACACCTGAAGCCATACAGCTGGCAGCCAAGAACTTCCTCAACAAGAACCCCGAGGAGATCACACAGGATCTGCAGGATTCACTTCAGGGTAATATGCGTGAGATAATCGGTACTCTGGCACTCAAGACCATCAACACAGACCGTGACAGCTTCTCGGATCAGGTAATGGAGAAAGCTTCCAAGGATATGAACAAGCTTGGTATCGAGATCCTTTCCTGCAACATCCAGAATGTAACCGATGAGAACGGGCTTATAAGTGATCTGGGTATGGACAACACCGCCAAGATCAAAAAGGATGCAGCCATCGCCAAGGCACAGGCAGACAGGGATGTGGCAATTGCCCAGGCAGAAGCGGATAAGGCCGCCAATGACGCAAGGGTTCTTGCACAGACCGAGATAGCAGAAAAGAACAACGCCCTGGCCATCAAGCAGGCGGAACTTAAAAAGGAAGCTGACACAGCCAGTGCTGTCGCAGATGCAGCCTATGAGATCCAGACCCAGGAGCAGCAGAAATCCATCCAGACAGCCACAGTAAATGCCCAGATCGCAAGAGCTGAGCGCGAAGCTGAGCTTAAGCAGAAGGAAGTTGTTGTAAAACAGCAGGAACTGGCTGCAGAGATTGAAAAGAAGGCCGACGCCGAGAAGTACCAGGCAGAGAAAAAGGCAGAGGCAGAGCTGGTTCAGAGACAGAAGAAGGCTGAAGCTGCCAAGTACGAGCAGGAGCGTGAGGCTGATGCCAAAAAGGCCCAGGCTGAGGCTCAGAAGTACGCCGCCGAGCAGGAGGCCGCCGGAATCAAGGCCAAATATGATGCTGAGGCAGCAGGTATCGCAGCAAAAGGTAAGGCAGAAGCTGAGGCCATAAGAGCCAAGGGTATTGCGGAAGCTGAGGCCATGGAAAAGAAGGCAGAGGCCTACAAGAAGTACAACGGCGCTGCTATGGCAGAGATGATGATCAAGATCATGCCCCAGATGGCTGCAGAGATTGCAAAACCTCTTTCCCAGATTGACAAGATCAACATCTACGGAACAGGGGACGGATCTAATGGCGCCAGCCAGATCTCAGGCAATATGCCCATTGTCATGAAACAGGTATTTGATACCATGTCTGAGGCAACAGGCGTTGATTTCACCGAGATCATGAGAGCCGGGACCTATGACGCCAAGGTAAATAAGAACATCAACCTTACAGGTGAAGGCGTCACAGTAAATGTAGACAGCAAGAACTAAATCTGTGGCATCAATATTGATATTTTATATGATCTTTTTATATGACAGTGATGCTGTTATGATATAATAAGAATAACTTATCCGTGAAAATAATTATGTTTTTTCGCACATGACAAGCATCAGCAGGGATGACATATGAAAGATGTTAGTTTTTATGAGATCATATTAACCAGAGATGACGGAAGGATAGTATCAGCAGATTCGGATATCTATGACATGCTAGGCAGCTATGCCGTTAAGCCTTTGAGCGAGCTGATCGCCATAGAAGATATAGATATTTACAATAACAATATCGCCAATTGCGACGGCAACTGGTATCCAAGCAAGATAATCAGCCCGGATACCATGTATTATACATATATCAGGGCCCGTGCAGACAACGACAATCTGGTAAGGCTTACGGTAGTCAATGCCAAGGATCTTTTAAATGCACATTCTTCTCTTATGAAGGCCATCAATGCTTTCAAAGCTCAGTTGGATCTGTATGAGGATGTATACTTTGAGTACGACCCTCAAAAGGACAGTTTATATGTATATAGCACAGAGCTGGCTGATTTTGATTCAGGGACCTACACTCTTTCTGACTTTGAAAGTTTTTTGCTTGCAAGAGCAGATGAGGAACAAAAGCAGGATGTTAAGGGGTTTATCAGCCAGGTGAAGTCAGGCGTTGGCAGAAGCACCACCGTGATCGATGGCAATATCCTCAACGATGACCGCAGCATAACCCAGACCGTTCTTGAGGAGGCCTTTATCGTCTATGACAAGGAAACGGAGGGGGTTGTTGGCCACATACAGCTTAGAAGCAATAAAGAAAATTTTAAGGCTGGCACTATTAAGTACGATTCCCTGACAGGGCTTGTTGATAAGACCGACATAATAAGGATAGCAAGGGAGAGGATTGACGATAGGAGGCTTGAGGGAACCGGACTTGTGATTATTGATATTGATTATTTTAAGAGTATCAATGATACCTATGGCCATCAGTTCGGTGATGAGGTCATCAAGAAGATCGCTGACATTATTTCCAATGAAGTAGGTGACAACGGTATTACAGGGCGCTTTGGCGGAGATGAATTTTTTGCGGTTCTGTACAATTTACAGGTAGAGGAGCAGCTGCGCTCCATACTAAGGAGTATCAAGAACAAGGTCAGTGCTACCTTTCCTGACAAGGGAATCGACAAGGACAATCCCCTCTCGGTGTCCATAGGCGCTGCAGTCTTCTCAAAGGATGCGGACAACTACGAGGATCTGTTCATGCTTGCAGATCACAGCCTTTATCTAGCCAAAGAAAAGGGCAGGAACAGATATGTGATATATAACGTCGACAGACATGGAACGCTGGAGGATGTCAAGCTCAAGCACCAGACTGCCAAGAAGATAAATGAGAGGGACTTTTCCTATGGAGATGTTATCGTCAGGATGTTTGACATGACTCTCCATGATGATGACAGCTCGCTGGAAAATTATATGTCTGAATTTGCCGAGGCCTTTGAGCTTGACAATGTGCTTCTGTTCGTGGGAGAGCCCTTCAGCCTCAGATGTGCTGCAGGAAGCAGGGCCATAACCGATCAGGTGGCTACAGAAGTTACGCTGGGAATCCTCAACAGTGACATCAAGGACAGATATTTTACTCTGGGTGAGTTCGTGGTAGTGAACTCTCTGGAGACTCTTCCTCCTCATGCCCATAATATAAGGGTTTTTCTGGAGAAAAGAGAGGTCTACTCAATGATCATCGTCAGATTCCACGACATGGATAAGAGGGAGGCGATTCTCATCATCTCCACTGTGGGAAGAAAGAACCAGTGGAACCAGACCCACTATAAGTACTACAGAGCCTTTGCAGATCTGCTGTCCCTTCATTCACTGGGGGCACCGGAGGGGGAAGCTAAGCTTGAGTGAGCCTTTTCTCTTGACAAGGGTGCTTTTGTAGATGTAGATTATATCCGTGCAATGACAATGGCGTCTTGGATAGCTTTATCCAAGGCGCCCTTTTTTTGAGTAGAGCACTTGGCGAGGTTTTATACGAGCTTAGTGCGAACAATGCAGGTCCACCTGACAAGGCTCTTTTAAGGCTGGTGGAGCTTGCTGTATAGAGGAGACATATGTACAGTACTTACGACTTAGACAAACTCCATGAGGAGTGCGGCGTCTTCGGCATCTATGAGGCTGAGGGAAAAGAGGTATCAAGAGATATCTACTACGGTCTGACAGCCCTGCAGCACAGAGGCCAGGAGTCCGCGGGAATGTCCGTGTCAGATACAAAAGGAGAGAAGGGCAATATCCGCATCAAGAAGGGCATGGGACTGGTAAATGAGGTGTTTGCAGGCTCTGACCTTGAGAATCTTCAGGGCAATATCGGCGTTGGCCATGTGCGCTATTCCACAACAGGAGGAAGCACTGCAGAAAACGCCCAGCCCATCGCCATGAACTACATCAAGGGAAGTCTTGCCCTTGTCCACAACGGCAACATAGTCAATGCCGACGAGCTTAAGACAGAGCAGATGTATCGGGGACAGGCCCATTACACCACCACTGATTCTGAGGTCCTGGCGTATGAGATAGTAAGTGAGAGAGTAAGGAGTGCCTCAGTGGAAGAGGCAGTTAAGAAAGCCGCAGCCAGGCTGAAGGGAGGCTATGCCTGCATCATAATGAGCCCCAGAAAGCTCATAGGTGTAAGGGACCCGCAGGGACTTAAGCCACTGGTCCTTGGAAGGCGAAAGGGCGCATATATCCTTGCCTCGGAGAGTGCAGCGATAATGGCTGTAGGAGGAGAGCTCGTAAGGGACATAAAGCCCGGAGAGATCGTGACCATAACAGGGGATGGAATATATAGCGATGAGTCTTTGTGCGGCAGCAGGCAGTCCCACTGCATATTTGAGTATATCTATTTTGCCAGGAACGATTCTGTAATAGACGGTATCGAGGTCCATGAGGCCAGATTCAGGGCAGGACAGGCTCTTGCCAGGGCGTCAGAGACAGAGGCTGATATAGTGGTGGGAGTGCCGGATTCAGGCCTTGTGGCAGCTGAGGGCTATGCTGCACAGTCAGGCATACCCTTTGCCCTTGCTTTCCACAAGAACAGCTATATCGGAAGGAGCTTCATAAAGCCCACCGATGAGGAGAGGAAAAGAGCTGTCAACATGAAGCTCAGCATCTTAAAGAGCGTGGTGAAAGACAAGCGCATTATCCTTATTGACGACTCCATAGTCCGGGGGACCACTATGCGCAGGATCATTGAAATGCTAAGGGAGAACGGCGCTAAAGAGGTCCACGTCAGGATCAGTTCGCCGCCATTTCTGTACCCGTGCTATTACGGTACGGACGTACCAAGCAGCAGTCAGCTCATAGCATCTCATCACTCCGCTGAAGAGGTCTGCCGGAGCATCGGAGCAGATTCACTTATCTATCTGAGTATCGATGACTTTAAGGCTATGGTGGGAGATCTGCCGCTTTGTTCAGCATGCTTTGACAACAAATATCCGGTGTAAAGGAGAGAATAGACATGGCAACTATAAACAGGAACTATTTAAAGCTTCCGGGAAGCTATCTTTTTTCAACCATCGCCAAAAAGGTCAGTGAATACAGCACTCAGAATCCTAATGCACAGATAATCCGGCTTGGGATAGGGGATGTCACACTCCCTCTTGCGCCATCTGTCATAAGGGCGCTTCACGGTGCTGTGGATGAAATGGGGCAGGAAGCTACCTTTAAGGGGTATGCCCCGGATCTTGGCTATGAGTTTTTAAGAAGCGCCATCGCTGATAAGGATTTTAAGGCAAGAGGCTGCGATATCTCTGCCGATGAGATCTTTGTCTCTGACGGAGCAAAGGGAGACTGCAGCAATATCCAGGAGATATTCGGCCTTGACAATACCATTGCGGTCTGTGACCCGGTATATCCCGTATATGTGGACTCCAATGTTATGGCAGGAAGGACAGGGGACTATGACCCTGAAGCAGAGCGGTTTAAGGGTGTCATATACATGCCATGTACCCAGGAAAACGGCTTTTTGCCGGAGCTTCCCCGGGAGGTACCTGACCTTATCTATCTGTGCTTCCCCAACAATCCCACAGGAGCCGTGATGAAAAAGAATGAGCTCCAGAAATGGGTTGACTATGCCAATGAACATGGCTCCATCATTTTGTATGACGCAGCCTATGAGTCCTATATCTCAGAGGAGGACGTGCCTCACAGTATCTATGAGTGCGACGGGGCAAGGAGCTGCGCCATCGAGCTTAGATCTTTTTCCAAGACTGCCGGCTTTACCGGAGTAAGACTTGGTTTTACCGTTATCCCTAAGGATCTGGAGGCAGGTGGGGAGAAACTCTGGCCCTTGTGGGCAAGAAGGCACGGAACCAAGTACAACGGCGCTCCTTACATAATACAGAGGGCCGGGGAGGCCATCTACACAGAGGAAGGCAGAAGAGAGGTTCAGGAGCAGATCGCCTACTACATGGGAAATGCACGGGTCATCCTGGAAGGCCTTAAGAGCGCGGGCTATGAAGCCTTTGGTGGAGTAAATGCGCCTTACATCTGGCTCAAGGCGCCCAACGGTATGACCAGCTGGGAGTTCTTTGACTATCTTCTGAAAGAGGCGAATGTTGTGGGAACCCCGGGATCAGGCTTTGGTCCCAGCGGAGAGCACTATTTCCGTCTCACAGCCTTTGGCAACAGGGAGAAGACCATAGAGGCAATAGAGAGGATAAAGAAGCTGTAAAAAAAATCTGTATAATTGTATACAAAAATACTTGACATCCATTTTTAGGTGCTTTATACTTCAAAACTATAAAGACAAGGGCGTCTTAGAAAGCAAGGGCTTTCTAAGGCGCTTTTTCGTTTTTATCAATCTTTTCATCTGACGTCAAGAGAAGATATGGCGATGCAATGGGGCATCAAAATGCGTATAAAACCGCATTCCCTTTGCATCGCTTTTTTGCGCGTGAAGCAGAGCCATGCGGCTATATGCAAATCGAAGGCTCGCATGCGGATTTGCATATAGACATATGGCGAGCGACGCGAACGAGGAAATGCGAAGCATTTTCGAGTCTGCTTCACGTAATAAATGTGAAGCGAAAAATATACGGAGGAGAAAAGTATGAGTGAAGAAATCTTAAGTGCTATAGATGGCAGTGTATTTGGAGTGTGGTTCCTTATAGGTGCAGCCCTGGTGTTCTGGATGCAGGCAGGCTTTGCAATGTGTGAGGCAGGCTTCACCAGAGCCAAGAATACGGGAAATATCATCATGAAGAACCTGATGGATTTCTGCATCGGTACCGTAGTGTTTATTCTTATTGGTTTTGGCCTTTTCCTTGGAGAAGACCTGATGGGAATCATCGGAAAACCCGGTTTTGATATTTTTACGGACTATGCACATTTCGACTGGTCCAATTTCGTTTTTAACCTGGTGTTCTGTGCCACAACAGCCACTATCGTGTCAGGTTCAATGGCTGAGAGGACTAAATTTCTTTCCTATTGTGTGTACTCGGCAGTTATCTCAGCCGTTATCTATCCTGTTGAGGCTCACTGGACCTGGGGCGGTGGCTGGCTTTCACAGATAGGCTTCCATGATTTTGCAGGATCCAACTGCATACACATGGTAGGCGGTATCTCAGCTCTTATCGGTGCGGCAATTCTTGGAGCAAGGATAGGTAAGTTCGAAAGAGGTAAGGACGGAAAAATAACAAAGGTAAATGCATTTCCCGGTCACAACCTTGTAGCCGCATCCCTTGGTGTTTTTATCCTCTGGCTTGGCTGGTATGGCTTTAACGGAGCAGCCTGCACAAGTATTGATCAGCTTGGATCAGTGTTTGTGACAACAACAATTGCTCCTGCTCTTGCCACTGTTACCTGCATGATCTTCACCTGGCTTAAATATGGTAAGCCCGATGTCTCAATGTGTCTCAACGCTTCCCTGGCTGGTCTTGTGGCAATTACAGCACCCTGTGATGTTACAGACGCCTTCGGTGCCATAGTGATCGGTATAGTGGCAGGACTTTTGGTCTGCTTCGGCGTATGGTTCCTTGACTACAAGCTCCATGTGGACGACCCGGTTGGTGCTGTGGCTGTTCACTGCTTAAACGGAATCTGGGGAACACTCGCAGTTGGTCTTTTTGCTACCAATACAGCACCAGGCTATTCAATAGCAGATGCAGCAGGCAATGAGATGACAGGTCTTTTCTACGGCGGCGGTTTTAAGCTTCTGGGAATACAGTTCGTTGGTATGGCAGCAACAGCAGCCTGGACAGCAGTAACGATCACTCTTACTTTCCTGGCCATAAAGGCTGTTCTCGGGCTCAGGGTAGCAGAGGAAGAGGAAATCCTTGGTCTTGATTCCACAGAGCACGGTCTTGCTTCAGCATATTCCGGATTTGCCATCATGGACGTTTCAAACACTCTGAACATGTCTGTCAATGAGAACACCGATCTGGGAGTAAGTGATTACGAGCAGGCATCTGAAATACAAAAGAGAGCTTCAGTACAGGTTGTAACATCACCGGTACATACGGAGTCAGGAATACATAAAGTTGTCATTATCGCCAAGTTGTCCCGCTACGACAAGCTCAGAAAAGCTATGAATGAGCTGGGCGTAACCGGAATGACTGTCACTCAGGTCATGGGCTGTGGCGTCCAGAAGGGCTCAGGAGATATGTATCGCGGAGTTGAGATGGATGCCACGCTCCTTCCTAAGATAAAGCTTGAAGTTGTTGTCAGCAAAATCCCTGTGGAGGATGTTATCGAGGCAGCCAAGAAGACTCTTTATACAGGTCATATCGGCGACGGCAAGATCTTCGTATACAGCCTGGACAACGTAGTCAAGATCAGAACCGGCGAAGAGGGCGCCGCAGCCCTCGCAGACGTGGAGTGAGTGATATAGGTCTTCAAAGTCACAAGATGCTGCGCTTGCGCAAAGCATTTTGTGACCTTGAAGACCGAACAGACATGAGGAAGTAGCACGATAGTGCGGATTCCGAATGTCTGTAGCATGACGGGAGCGAAGCGGAGTCATGCGTATATCACTGAATAAACCATTCAAAAATTAAAATTTTACGGGAGGAACAGTACAACATGTGCGCAATACTTACCTATGCAAGGGAGGACCTCAGTGAAGACTTCTTTGCAGAAATCCTTGGAAAGACAGGATCCCGCGGTCCTGACATGACAAGGATCCAAAAAACTGAAGGCGGATGGTTTGGATTCAACCGTCTCTCCATCATGGGACTCAATGAGGAGGGAATGCAGCCCTTTAATATGGGTAAGAGCACAGTGGTATGTAACGGCGAGCTCTACGGCTTCAAGGACCTTCGAAAATACCTTCAGAGCCTTGGCTACAGCTTCAGAAGCGACAGCGACTGCGAGATAATCCTTCCACTGTACGAAAGGCTGGGCACAAAGATGTTCGGCCTTCTGGATGCAGAATTTGCCTGTGTCATCTACGACGGCGAAAAGAAAAAGCTCATTGCCGCCAGGGATCCAATAGGAATAAGACCTCTTTACTACGGATATGACAGTGAGGGCTATATCATTTTTGCCTCGGAGCCCAAGAATCTGGTGGGGGTATGTGAGAGGATAATGCCCTTCCCTCCGGGGCACTACTATGAGGACGGACAGTTTGTCTGCTACAGGGATATGACCCTGGTAAAAGAGATCTCCACTGACTCTCCCGAGGTCATTTCGGAAAAGATCCATGACAAGCTCATAAACGGCATAAAGAAGAGGCTGGATGCAGATGCTCCTGTGGGATTTCTTTTATCAGGTGGCCTTGATTCATCGCTGGTGTGCGGCGTTGCTGCAAGGCTCTCTGATAAGCCCCTTGAAACCTTTGCCATCGGAATGGACATAGATGCCATTGACCTTAAGTATGCAAGGGAGGTGGCGGACTTCATCCACAGTAACCACCACGAGGTGATCATCACAAAGGAAGATGTGATTAGTGCCCTGGCTCCCGTCATACATGCTCTTGGAACCTATGACATCACCACCATAAGGGCATCCATCGGAATGTACCTCTTGTGCAAGTGGATACATGAGAACACTGATATTAAGGTAATCCTCACCGGGGAGATCTCGGATGAGCTCTTTGGATATAAGTATACGGACTTTGCTCCTTCGGCTGAGGCTTTCCAGGAGGAAGCTGCCAAGAGGATCCGTGAGATACACATGTATGACGTCCTTCGGGCAGACAGATGCATCAGCGTCAATTCCCTTGAAGCCAGAGTTCCCTTCGGAGATCTTGATTTTGCAGAGTACGTCATGAGCATAGATCCAGAGAAGAAACTCAACACCTACGGCATAGGCAAGTACCTTCTGCGCCACGCCTTTGAAAAGGATGAGTTCATACCAAGGTCAATCCTCATGAGGGAGAAGGCAGCTTTTTCAGACGCAGTGGGACATTCCTTAAGGGACGACCTCATGGAACATGCCGAGAGCTTTTTTACAGATGAAGAGTATGAAAAGGAAATACAGAAGTATTCCCATGCAAGACCCTTTACCAAGGAATCACTTCTTTACAGAAAGATATTTGAAACTTACTATCTGGGCCAGTCGGATATGGTCATAGATTTCTGGATGCCCAACAAAAGCTGGGAGGGCTGCAACGTAAACGACCCTTCAGCACGAGTTCTTTCAAACTACGGCGACAGCGGCAAGTAAGGCAGCAGATTACAGATAAGGAAAATTATTTTAAGGAGGAGCAGATATGATAGAAGCAGGAAAACTTACAGAACAATTCGGATGTCTGGTATTCAATGACAAGGTCATGAGGGAACGCCTTCCCAAGGATATTTACAAGGCAGTACACAAGACCATAGAGATGGGCACTCACCTTGAGCTCAACGTGGCAAACTGCGTGGCAGCCACCATGAAGGAGTGGGCAGTGGAAAACGGTGCAACGCATTTCACTCACTGGTTCCAGCCAATGACAGGCCTTACGGCTGAAAAGCATGACAGCTTCATTTCACCCACCGATGACGGAGGGATCATCATGGAGTTCTCAGGAAAAGAGCTGGTAAAGGGCGAGCCTGATGCATCAAGCTTCCCATCAGGTGGCCTTCGTGCAACCTTTGAAGCCAGGGGTTACACAGCCTGGGATCCTTCATCACCGGCATTTATCAAGGACGGATCTCTTTACATTCCAACAGCCTTCTGCTCCTACGGCGGAGAAGCCCTGGATAAAAAGACACCTCTTCTTAAGTCCATGGAGGCCCTCTCAAAGGAAGCCGTTAAGATGCTGCACCTTCTGGGCTACGGTGATGTCAACAGGGTAAATACAACCATAGGTTCAGAACAGGAATACTTCCTTATTGATAAGGATTTTTACAAAAAGAGAAAGGACCTTCTCTTCACAGGCCGCACCCTGATAGGTGCTCCAGCAACAAAGGGCCAGGAGATGGAGGATCACTACTTCGGAGTTATCAAACCCAAGGTATCGGAATATATGCACGACCTTGATGAGGAGCTGTGGAAGCTGGGCATTCCCGCCAAGACCAAGCACAATGAGGTGGCACCTTCCCAGCACGAGCTGGCACCGGTATTCGAGACTGCAAACGTTGCTGTGGATCACAACCAGCTCACCATGGAGGTTATGAAAAAAGTTGCGGATAAACACAACTTCGCCTGCCTTCTTCATGAGAAGCCCTTCGAGGGAATCAATGGCTCAGGCAAGCACAACAACTGGTCCATCTGCACAGATACCGGCATGAACCTCTTAGATCCCGGCAAGAATCCCGGTGAGAACATTCCCTTCCTTGTTTTCCTCATGGCTGTGATCGCAGCAGTTGATGATTATGCAGAGGTCCTTAGACTCTCCGTTGCATCTGCCGGAAACGACCACAGACTTGGCGGCAACGAGGCACCGCCTGCCATCATATCCATCTTTGTTGGAGATGAGCTGGCAGAGGTACTTAAAGGGGTTGAGGCAGGGGCTGCCTACCAGGGCTCAGGCAAGGTACAGATGACCATGGGTGCCACGGTCCTTCCGCATTTTACCAAGGACAACACCGACAGAAACAGGACATCACCTTTTGCCTTCACCGGCAACAAGTTCGAGTTCCGTATGCCCGGCTCCGCAGTATCCGTAGCCAACGCCAACATCGTTCTTAACACTGCAGTTGCCGAGGAGATTGCAAGACTCTATGAGAAGCTTGGCAGCTACAGCGGCGAGGAACTCAAAGAAAAGATTATGGACGTCCTTAAGGACACACTGCTTAAGCACAAGAGGATCCTCTTTAACGGCAACGGCTACACCGATGAGTGGGTTGAGGAGGCAGCAAAGAGAGGCCTTCCTAACCTTAAGTCCCTGCCCGATGCAATGCCCTACTGGATCTCAGAGACATCCATTGACCTCTTCACAAAACATGGCATCTTTACCAAAGAGGAGCTCCATTCCAGATATGAGATTCTTCTTGAGAACTACTCCAAGTCCATCCATATCGAAGCTCTGACCATGCAGGAGATGGTGAGAAAAGACTTGACCGAAGGCATCATCGCCTACCAGAAAGATCTTGGAAAGGAAGTTATTCAGAAAAAGAGTCTTCTGGGAGAAGGCAGCTGCGCTCTTGAGTGCGGAATCCTTAAAAAACTGGATGAAGCTTCATCAAAGATGTGCGGTGCACTTGAAAAACTCTCCGAGGATACCAAGGCAGCCGAAGGCAAGACAGAGGCACTTGATACAGCCAGATTCTACCAGGAGACAGTACTGTCTGACATGGATGAGCTCAGAAAATATGCTGACGAAGCAGAAATCCTCATCCCTGACGACTACCTCAGCTACCCCACCTACGGTCAGATGCTGTTCTCACTGAGGTGACAAAAACACGAGTAAGGGAGTTATATCTGACAGCGGAGGCGGGGACTAGAGCAAAAATATGTGCAAGGAGCGATTTTAGTTCTACGTAGAGAAGACGGACCCACACGTCCGGCTTCTCGAAGTGCTTAGAACTACGAGCGACGGTACATATTTTTGCTCAAGGCCACGCCACCTCTAGTACATCAATTCTGTAAATACAGTGAGTGAGGGATCCATATCCGGATGGGGCAAGATCCCCGGGCAAAAAATGTACAAGGAGCGATTTTAGTTCTATGGAGAGAAGACGGACCCACACGTCCGGTTTCTCGGAGTGCTTAGAACTACGAGCGACGGTACATATCTTGCTCAAGAAAAGCTCCACAGCCTCAGCACTAAAAAACATGAGTGAGGGATCCATATCCGGATGGGGCAAGATCCCCGGGTAAAAAAGGTACAAGGAGCGATTTTAGTTCTATGGAGAGAAGACGGACCCACACGTCCGGCTTCTCGGAATGTCCAGAACTACGAGCGACGGTACATTTTTTGTCCGGGGAGTTGCCCCATCCGGATATGGATCCCGGACTACATAAAAGGAAGGAAGCCCAAAATGGAAGCATGGATGAATGAGAGAGATGCCTGCGGCATCGGTGCAGTGATAAATATAGATGGAAAACCGGACGCAAAGGTCCTGGATGATGCTCTGTCCATAGTGGAGAAGCTGGAGCACCGTGCAGGAAAGGATGCCACCGGTAAGGTGGGAGACGGCGTTGGTATTCTGGTGCAGATTTCCCATAAGTTCTTTAAAAGGGAAGCGGAAAAGCTGGGTATCGCCCTGAAGGAAGCGGGAGACTACGGCATAGGAATGTTCTTCTTTCCCCAGGACCCCATGAAGCGCATGTTTGCAAAGCGCATGCTCGAGGTAATTGCCAAAAAGGAGGGCCTTGAGGTCCTTGGCTGGAGGGATGTGGAGATCCACCCGGAGATTCTGGGAGAGGCTGCAGTCAGCTGTATGCCCCATATTTCGCAGTGCTTTGTGGAAAGACCTGCTGATGCTGACAGAGGTATTGAATTTGACAGACGCCTGTACTGCCTTAGACGGGAGTATGAGAAATCCTCTGAAGATACGTATATCTGCTCTTTTTCATCCAGGACCATAGTCTATAAGGGCATGTTCCTGGTGGGACAGCTACGGAATTTCTATGAGGACCTTCTGTCCCCTGACTATGAGACTGCAATAGCCATGGTCCACAGCCGCTTCTCCACCAACACAACGCCTTCCTGGCAGAGGGCACATCCCTACCGCATGATCGCCCACAACGGTGAGATCAACACCATCCGCGGCAACAGCGACAGGATGCTGGCAAGAGAGGAGACTATGTCCTCAGATGTGTTTGGCGGTGATCTTTCCAAGGTATATCCTGTGATCGCTTCTTCAGGCTCAGACTCCGCTATGCTGGATAACACCCTGGAGTTTCTTTATATGAACGGAATGGACCTTCCCCTTGCCATGATGCTCACCATTCCTGAACCCTGGAAGCACAACGACTTCATGGCCCAGAACAGGAAGGATTTCTACCACTATTATGCGACAATGATGGAGCCCTGGGACGGGCCTGCAGCAGTTCTTTTCACCGACGGCGAGATCTTCGGAGCGACGCTGGACAGGAACGGCTTAAGGCCATCAAGGTACTATGTCACCGGGGACAGGCGCCTTATACTTGCTTCTGAAGTGGGCGTTTTGGACATACCTGAGGAAAACATAATAAGGAAATCCAGGCTCTCTCCGGGTCACATGCTTCTGGTGGATACGAAACAGGGCCGCATCATCTCCGACGAAGAGTGCAAGGAAAAGTACGCAGGGGCCAGGCCCTACGGCGAGTGGCTGGACAGGTACCTGCTGCATCTTGGATCCCTTAAGATTCCCAACAGGAAGATCCCTACCTGCAGCCAGGAGATGAGGGACAAGCTTTACAAGGTCTTTGGCTACACCTATGAGGATGTCAAAAATCAGATCATGCCCATGGCCATGACAGGGGTGGAGCCCACTGTTTCCATGGGTACGGATGTGCCTCTTGCCATGCTCTCGGACCATCATCAGATGCTGTTCTGCTACTTCAAGCAGCTCTTTGCTCAGGTTACCAATCCCCCCATCGATTCGCTCAGGGAGAAGGTGGTGACGGACACAACTGTCTACATAGGTTCAGATGGTAATCTGTTAAAAGAAAAATCGGACAACTGCAGAGTCCTTGAAGTGAATAATCCCATCCTGACAGGCGTGGATCTGATGAAGATCGAGAGTCTTGATCAGCCAGGCTTTAAGGTGCAGAAGATATCTCTTTTGTACTACAAGAACACCCCTGTGGAGAGGGCGCTGGAGCAGCTGGATGTTTCAGTGGACAGGGCTGTGGCGGACGGCGTCAATATCATCATCCTCTCGGACAGAGGTGTTGACGAGAACCATATGCCTATACCATCACTGCTGGCAGTGTCTTCGGTGGAGCAGCATCTTGTGAGGACCAAGCAGCGCACTGCAGTGTCCCTGATACTTGAGAGCGGTGAACCCAGGGATGTACATCAGATTGCAACCCTGCTTGGCTTTGGTGCCAGGGCAATACACCCGTATCTTGCCCAGGAGTGCATCGCTGAGCTTATTGATCTGGGAATTCTGGATAAGGATTATCACACTGCCATAGCGGACTACAACAAGGCCCTTCTTGGCGGTGTTGTCAAGATCGCAGCCAAGATGGGCATCTCTACACTCCAGTCCTATCAGTCAGCCAAGATCTTTGAGGCCATAGGATTGTCGCAGGCTCTTGTGGAGAAGTACTTTACAGGCACCACCAGCAGAGTGGGCGGTATAGGTATCAGCGAGATCGGAGAGGATGTGGAATACCGCCACAACAGGGCCTTTGATCCCCTGGGACTTTCCACCGATACCACCCTGGATTCTACAGGCTTCCACAACTTAAGAAGCGGTGAGGACAAAGAGGATCATATGTATAACCCCAAGACCATCGTCACCCTGCAGAGAGCCGTCAGGGAAGGGGATTATGAGAGGTTTAAAGAGTACACCGCCATGGTGGATGACGAGAACAGGCCTCATACCCTGAGGGCTCTTTTATCCTTTGTGCCTGCAGGCGAAGAGGTGCCTCTGGATGAGGTTGAGAGCGAGGAGGAGATCGTAAAGAGATTTCAGACCGGCGCCATGAGCTACGGCTCACTTTCAAAGGAGGCTCATGAGACCCTGGCTATTGCCATGAACAGGCTTGGAGGAAGATCCAACACAGGAGAAGGGGGCGAAGATATAGCCCGCTTTGGAACGGAAAAAAACAGCGCAGTAAAGCAGGTGGCATCCGGAAGATTTGGAGTAACAAGCCGATATCTTCTGAGCGCCAGTGAAATACAGATCAAGATGGCCCAGGGAGCAAAGCCCGGCGAGGGCGGACATCTTCCGGGCAAAAAGGTTTATCCGTGGGTTGCCTCCACGCGCTTTTCAACACCGGGAGTTGCCCTTATATCACCTCCGCCTCATCATGACATCTATTCAATTGAGGACCTGGCTCAGCTTATTTATGACCTCAAAAATGCCAACGATAAGGCCAGGATATCAGTAAAGCTGGTTTCTGAGGCGGGAGTTGGAACCATCGCATCAGGTGTGGCCAAGGCGGGAGCTTCGGTGATACTGGTTTCAGGCTATGACGGAGGAACAGGAGCTGCACCTTCATCTTCAGTTCATCATGCGGGACTGCCCTGGGAGCTTGGCGTCAGCGAGGCACATCAGGCCCTTATAGACAGCGGCCTTAGAAGCCACGTGGTGCTGGAAACTGACGGAAAGCTCATGACCGGAAGGGATGTGGCTATTGCAGCCCTTCTGGGAGCAGAGGAGTTTGGCTTTGCCACAGCACCCCTTGTATGCATGGGCTGCATGATGATGAGAGTCTGCTCCAAAGATACCTGCCCTGTTGGAATCGCAACTCAGAATGAGGAGCTGAGAAAGCGGTTTAAGGGAAAGCCTGAGCACGTGATGAATTTCATGCTCTTTGTGGCAAGACAGCTTCGTGAGATCATGAGTAAGCTGGGCTTCAGGAAAGTGGAAGAGATGGTGGGCAGGACTGACTGCCTTGAGATGAGAAGCTACGACAGGTCAGATAAAGGGATCAGCCACAGGAAGAATGCGGCTGACCTTAAGAGGATACTGGGGCATGGATATGTGCCCGGGGAAAAGAACCATTTCTATCCCGAGGATGCCTATGACTTTGGCCTTGAAAAGACTCTGGACCACAGGATTCTGATCCCTGAGTATGAAAAGAAAAAGAACCAGCTTGGAAGAGAGCAGATAAAGATAAGCGCCGACATCAGCAGTACCGACAGAAGCTTTGGGACCCTCCTTGGCAGCAGAGTAACTAAAGACTTTGGAGACAGCCTTTTGGATGACTCCATCTTTGTGGAGGCAAGAGGCGGCGGAGGTCAGTCCTTCGGAGCATTCCTTCCAAAGGGCGTCACCTTAAAGCTTCTTGGTGATGCCAACGACGGCTTCGGCAAAGGCCTCTCAGGAGGAAAGCTGGTGGTAAGGCCCTCAGAAAAGGCAGCCTACAAGGCCCATGAGAACATCATCATCGGCAACGTGGCTCTATATGGTGCCACCGCAGGAAAAGCATATATCTGCGGCATGGCAGGTGAGCGCTTCTGCGTCAGAAACTCAGGCGCCGTTGCGGTGGCAGAGGGCTGCGGCGATCACGGACTTGAGTATATGACAGGCGGAAGGGCTGTGATCCTTGGCATGACAGGCAAGAACTTCGCTGCCGGAATGAGCGGCGGTATAGCCTATGTTCTGGACAGGGAGCACACTCTTTATCTTAGGATGAACAAGGACATGGCCTCACTTTACGAAGTGACGGAAAAGTACGACATTGCAGAACTTAAGGGTATCCTTGAGGATTATGTCAGGGAGACCGCATCTGAATTTGCCGGAGAAATTCTTGAGAATTTTGACAGTTACATACCGGACTTCAAGAAGATCGTTCCCAATGATTATCAGAAGATGCTGACTGCCATCGGAAGGCACGAGGAGCAGGGAATAGATCATGAGCACGCAGTACTTGAAGCTTTCAAAGAGATAGCAGGCTAAGGGAACAGGAGGCAAAAGACAGATGGGAAAAGACACTGGTTTTCTTGAATTTGGCAGAAAAAATAATAAGGATGTACCGGTTGAGGTAAGGATAGGTAATTTCGAAGAGTTCCATACTCCCCTGGACAGTGAGGAGAGAAAAAAGCAGGCGGCCCGCTGCATGAACTGCGGCGTGCCCTTCTGCCAGTCTGCAATGAACCTGGGCGGAATGGTAACAGGCTGCCCCTTACACAATCTCATACCGGAGTGGAATGATGAGATCTACAGGGGCCACGAAGAGCACGCCTTTGCAAGGCTCCATAAGACCAGCAACTTCCCGGAGTTTACCGGAAGGGTGTGCCCGGCCCTCTGTGAGAAGGCCTGCATGTGCGGACAGGATTCTGATCCCGTGTCGGTGCATGACAACGAGCTTTATCTTATAGAGACAGCTTTTTCAAAGGGTTTTGTAAGACCGGTCATTCCCGCTATCAGAAGCGGCAAAAAGGTGGCTGTCATAGGAGCAGGACCTTCCGGCCTTGCAGTGGCGGACGATCTTAACCACAGGGGACATATGGTGGAAGTATTTGAGAGGGAGGACGAGATCGGAGGCCTTCTCATGTACGGCATCCCCAACATGAAGCTTGACAAGGATGTGGTAAAGCGCAGAAGAAAGCTTATGGAAGCCGAAGGAGTAGTGTTCCACACGGGAGCAGATATCGGCAGAGGCACTCCTGCAGCTGAAGGAAAATACAGCGCAGAAGCAATAATGAAGGAATTTGATGCGGTGGTCCTTTGCTGCGGTGCCAAAAAGCCAAGACCCCTGGCCGTAGCAGATCCTGAAAAGACCGGAGGCATATATAATGCGGTGGACTTTCTTACAAAGACTACAAAGGCTCTTTTAAAGGCTGAGGACAGATCGGTGGAAGCCCTTAAAAAGCAGGGGGGCTACATCGATGCTGCCGGCAAAAATGTGGTCATTGTAGGTGGAGGAGATACGGGAAACGACTGCATCGGTACGGTTATCAGAATGGGAGCAAAGACCGTCACTGCCATTGAGATGATGCCGAAGCCTCCACTGGAGAGAGCTTTATCAAATCCATGGCCGGAGTGGCCTAAGGTCTTTAAAACAGATTACGGCCATGAGGAGGCAATACATGTCTTCGGCTCTGATCCAAGGGTATATGAGACCACAGTAAAGGGCATTAAGACAGATAAAAAAGGTAAGATAAAAGAAATTGAGACAGTTAAGGTAGCGTTCAGGGATGGAAAGCTTTCAGAGATCCCCGGGACGGAAAAAACCTTAAAGTGTGAACTTCTGCTGATAGCAGCAGGTTTTATAGGCTGTGAAGACTATACGGCGGATGCCTTTAAGGTAAAGAGAACTTCTAGGGGCACAGTGGAGACAGAAAAGGAGAGCTTTCACATTCCTGATACCAAAATCTTCAGTGCAGGAGACATGCATAAAGGCCAATCCCTTGTAGTATGGGCTATTACAGAGGGAAAGGCCTGTGCAAAAGAGGTCGATGAGTACCTTATGGGTTATACCAATATGTAACTTATTCGACTATAGTTATTACGTCATCAAGGATATAGTGGAAAACGGGATACGAAGTATTCTCGTTTTCTACATATCCGTTTTTTAGATTAATGGTATCTGATGGATTGTCTGGATCTGTGCCGGTGTAATCGCCTTTGAACACGAAGTCGACATCGCCCCGGCGCAGCTGATATATGGCACTGTCCATGACTGTCTGGGTCCCCGGTGCAGCCACCTGCTGGTTGAGATCTATCATCTCAACCCACCCCTCATTAAAGCCTGCAGAGGCATCTGTACCGTGGATGGTGCCGGATACTGTTGACTCTATCTTTTTGCCTGTCATGACAGCATCTACAGCTGCCAGAATATAGGGCTCCCAGCAAATTCTTGAGGTTACAAGGCTGGTTCCGGGAGCAACCTCAGACATGCTCTGATTGAAGCCTACGAAGCAGATTTCTTTATTCTTGGTGGTAAGTGCCTCCTCACAGGCGATGGCCGGACCTATGGTATCGGTGTGCTGAGATATGATAACACATCCGTCGTCAATGAGCTTCTGGGCAGCATCCTTTTCATGGGCGTAGCTGCTCCAGGTATTTGTATGGCTTACACGCATCACCGCCGAGGGCACGATAGTGCGGACTCCAAGGAGGAATGCTGTGTAGCCGGAGATCACCTCCGAGGTGGGGTAAGCTGCAACAAAGCCCACAAGAGCCTGGTCCTCATCAATGACACCCTCTGTTATCATCTGCTTGATCTTCAGGCCGGCTGCAATACCGCTGACATACCGTCCCTGATAGGCCTCTCCCTTGAAGGTGTGGTAGTTGTCCGGAACCTTCTGGTCACTCATGTCCATGTAAGAGGCCTGACAGAACTGTACATCAGGGTATTCAGGTGCCAGCTCCCGGACCAGTTCGCTGTACCCGTTAAAGAATATGATCTCGCAGCCCTGATCAGCCAGATCCCTTAAGGGCTCCTCCATTTCATTATCCAGTACATTGCTGCAGGTCAGGATCTCAATTTTTTCTCCGTATTTCTTTTCCAGGGCATCCTTAGCCAGTGAAAAATTGTAGGTGTAGGGGGTGCTCTCGTCGTTGTCGTAGATGAAGCCCACCTTCAGGTTCTCTTTGACATTGTTAAGATTTAAGACACTGAAACATCCTGAAAAAACAGCCAGCAGGATGAGACAAGTCACCACAGTTGTAATATATACCCGTTTCATACCTTTGCTCCTTTATCCTAAAGAGGATTGGTTTTTGGAATCACCCTTCATCTCTGATTCCTGAATTTTCTTATCTTCCTCAACACGGCGGGAGAGTTCTTTCTGTGCCTCCTGATCCGCGTTTTGGATCTCTGCACGCTTCTGGGCGTAGAGCTCTTCAAGATTTATGAGGCCCTTGTCCACAAGGCTTAAAAACGCATCCAGGGCATCGGGATCAAACTGCGTTCCCCTGCCTCGCTTCATCTCATTAAGGACGTAATCGGTGTCCATGTGATTGCGGTAGACACGGTTGGAGGTCATGGCATCGAAGGCATCTGCTACAGCGATGATCCTTGCAAAAAGAGGAATCTCTTCGCCCTTTATTCCGTCGGGATAACCCTTGCCGTCGTAGCGCTCATGGTGATAACGGGTGCCCTCTGTTACATGATCCACAAGGGTGAAGTCCTTGAGGATTTCAGCACCTCTTACGGTGTGTGACTTCATCTGGGCATATTCTTCATCGGTAAGTCGCCCTACCTTGTTCAAAACGTTGTCAGGAATGGCTATCTTGCCGATATCATGCATCTGAGCTGCCTTGCGGAGATTGGAGAGGCCCTTGCTCTTTTGCCACCACTTAAAGATCTTCATTTCCTGGGCTATCAGAACCGAATACTCCGCAACTCTCATGGAGTGCTGATGTGTGCGCACGTCCTTGGCATCCACTGCATTGGCGATGGCCATTACGGTTTCGTTGGCCATGTTGATCTTGATCTGCTGCTGGTTGATCTGTCTCTGGACAACCAGCCAGGTGAACCAGACAATGAACAGGGCAAGGAGCAGCAGCATATAAATGGAAAAGATGGGCTGCTCATAAAACTCACCTGTTTTGACAAGGTCAAACTTGCGCTCCTCAAGAATGTGTTCTCCGGCACTGTCAAGGATGGCCAGATGGAAGGTGAACTTCCTGGAGGGAAGATTGATATAGATGATGTTGTTCAGGTTGTTCTGAGGGACTATGGTCCACTGGGTATCATAGCCTTCAAGGTAGTAGCCCACATTTGGCTCCTGGATGGTGTAGTTGAGAATCTCAGGGCTTAGCTCGACTCTGCTGACGCCCTGTCCCACAGTGATGGCTCCCATGCGAAGCGGCGGCTGTAGCACGTTGTCAAGTCGCACCGAAGCCAGCTGCATCCTGTAGGAGCGGACGTCACTGTTGTACTTTTCTACGTCGATGTCATATACACCTGTGTCGCAGGGAAGGAACAGCTCACCGTTTCCGTTGTAGTAGTTCCAGGAGTTGGCGGTAAGGGAGGTTCCAAGACCTCTTCTGGCATCCAGAAGCTCCCAGGCCATGTCACCGCCTTCAACAAGTTCATCTCTTCCAACTACGTATATGCCGGCACTGGACATGACGAACAAGGTATCCTCATCCTTTACCCAGATGTCGTAGTTGTTGAAATAAGGGAAGTTATCCAGAACCCTTATGGAGTTGTCACTGTCCATGTAGCAGAGACTGTTGCTGGTAACAACAAATACGCCTTCGGATTTGGGGTCCTTGATGGTCCTTAGGATAACTCCGCTGCTAAGGCCGTCATCACGTGTCAGAAGCTCCTGAACCTCTCCGTCCTTAAGAACAGCTATTCCGTCTCCGTCGGTACCTGCAAGGATGGTTCCGTCGCTTCTCTCTGTGAGGGTGAGTATCATGGAGTTGATAAGTCCGTCAGCATTGCCTATGGTCTTTACGATTACGTGACCCTTTATATAACTGATTCCTGTATCACCGGCGGCCAGAATGGTTCCGTCGGAGAGTCCCATGACAATCCTTGCCCTGTTGCCAAAGCTTCCATTGTCTGCGTTGTAGTACCAGCTCTCGCCGCTCTGGGAAAATTCCATAAGCCCGTTGCCGTAGGTACAAACCCAAAGATGATGGTTCTTGTCCACGTACATACAGCGGATACGCTTGCCCTCAAGCTCTTTGGTGAAGTCATTATTTATCTGCCTGCGGCAGGACTTATCAACTACATCCAGGCCGTTGTCGGTACCTATGTAGTAGCAGTCGTTCCAGAATACTATGGCGTTGACCACTTTTCGGTCTATGCCGATGGAACCGTAGACATCCTTAAAGGGGGACTTGGCAAGCCTTAAAAGCCCCAGCCTTGAGGAAGTAAACCACAGGTTGCCCTGGTAGTCGCAGAGCATGTTGTCAATGGAGTTATTGAAATCATTGGTGTTAAGCTGATGGTAACCGGCTCTGTCGATATATGAAACACCTGTGTCAGAGGATATGAACATGGTTCCGTCATTTAAAAAGTTGAGATTGTTGATGTTAATTGCGCTATCGCAGGTGATGATCCTAAGCTGCTTAAAGGAGTCTGCTGAGGTGTCATAGCAGTAGATATGGTCATTGGATGTACCCACCATCAGCGTTCCGTCGGGAGCAAAAACACAGCAGTTGAATTCCTCGTCCTCCTTATCAAGACTCAGGGAAGTGAGGATAGCACCGTCCTTAATTAGGAACAGAGTGCCGTCTGAGGAAACGGCTGCCACATGGTCATCATCGTCTGCTGATATGCTGTCGGAGAAGTTGATCTCCGGAAGTGTGTTGGCAACCTTAAGGCCGTTGTTCATGACCAGCATCTGAAGAGAGCTGCTGGTGCCTATATAGTAGTAGCCATCAGATGCCCTTGTTATGCAGCGGACTGAATTGGAGGGAAGACCGCTGGACTGATCCAGAACATTTACCACTTCCTCACGGATCACGATAGCAAGTCCGTTGTCGTTGGTGCCTATCCACAGACGCCCTTCCTCATCCACATACATACAGTTGACGTTCTTGACTGTCTCGTAGCTGTCAACCCATCTGAACTCTCTGCCGTTGTAACGGTAGAGTCCCGCATAGGTACCTATCCACAGGACGCCGTCGTTGGTCTGCACGATATCATTGGCCTCGCCGCAGGGAAGTCCGTTGTTGCTGCTGTAGACACTCTGCACATAGTCGTTGTAATCAACTGTTTCCTGAACAGGTGCTGCCTTGACATCAAGAGGTGAAAAGAGGGATGCACCAAGGGACAGTACCAGCATTGTGGCAATTGCACCGGATTTTTTATGAATATGAGAGGGGTCAGCATCTTCACTCTTTTTGAAACGCCGAAGAAGGACTGCCAGATATACTGCGGCTATGGTCAGAACCTTGTCTGCAAATTCAATGGCCAGCTGACCGAAGATATAGCAGAAGATTGGAACCCATTCTTTATCCAGAAGGTATTCAATGACGCCGTCGCCCCATTTATTGCCTGTATAACCTTTGTTTAAGAGGAGATTAAGTGGCACAGAAACTATAAGTGCCGTGAACATGGCCAGTGAGGCGGTCTTCATAAAGCCGTAGAACTGATCAAACCATCTGTGTCTGGCAGCGTAACCGATGATTATGCCGATGGCAATACTGGTGATGGAATATGCAGCAGCCAGATGGCTGACCATGGAATATGCAAGGTTGCCTGTAAGCCCCACCATGGCGCCACACAAAGGCCCTGCAAAGTAGGCACACAGCGCAGTCCCGAAGGAGTCTGCCCAAAGGGGAAGTCCCCATTTGACGGCCAGCAGCCTTCCGCCCAGATTAAGACATACACACAAAGTAATAAAAAGAACTATCTGCCACGTTTTATACTTAAGCAAATGTTTCAATTTTCCTCACCCCCAAAAGGTCCCACTACCTGGAATGATTGTATCTAAAAGTGTGGGAAAAATATGCACTTTACAGTTAAAATTCTAGCACAATTCGGGTTATCATTCCACCCTGAAACCCTATGCTGAGGTTACCATTCACGGTTTTTCTTATATAATCTGCTGCAGTGCGGCCGGGGACCAAGGCGCTCCGGGAAAAAGCATGATAAAACCGTGAATGGTAACACGCTGAGCCCTTGGACAGAGTTTATTGTTTCAAAACGAAATTTGCAACGAAATAAAATATCTTTCGATGCTCTTTTTTGATAAAATATTATTGATTTATTATTCCTGGTTTAAGTCATAATTAGCGTATCAATTATATCGTGACCTGGCGTAATGACAGGTAAAGGGGGATATATGGAAGCTGTTTATCAAACTGCAGAGGATCTGCTTAGGTATTTTGTTGAATTCTCAACCCTGATACTGGAGCTTTTCGGAATCTGTATCCTGGTCTACACGGCCATAAAGAGTTTCATCTTCTGGCTTAAAAAGGATGACTCCATAAGACTTGAGCTGGCCCAGGGCATTGCCCTTGCCCTTGAGTTTAAGCTGGGGGGAGAGGTACTTAGGACCGTTGTTGTAAGAGAGTGGTCAGAGCTTGGGATCCTGGGCGCCATCATAGCCCTCAGGGCAGCCCTCACCTTCCTGATACACTGGGAGATCAAAAACGAAAAGAAGGCACTGGAACCGGTACAAAAAAATAAGGATACCGGGAAAATACAATAGGATAGATTCCTGACTCATTCATTTTCTTGAATTTTCCTGATCATAGATGAAATATGCTTCAATACATAAGGGTTAGTCTATGCGCATGCCTGTATCCTTCAAAAAAGGTAGTTGATTATTTTGGGGGTGTCTGCCTATATTCCGGGTATCTCCTCTGGAGGCAGTTGATTTTGTGCAAGACAAGCTGCCTATATTCCTGATATATCCAAAATAGGCAGTTGATTTTAAGTAGGGCAAACTGCCTATATGCCGGGAGTGGTGTTTGGTAGCAGTAAATTGCTGCTAAAATACACTGCCTAAATAGTAAGATAATCGGATATAGGCAGAGCAGCCATTGATATTTGCAATGCCTATATTGGCTGAAAGCTGAATGGTGGCAGAATAATATATTGTGGACAGTTTACACGCTTTTTTCATGAAATCTTTAATGGACAAATCACTCCCGGGGCTATATATTATTACTGTACGGAAAACGATTTCCGTAACCGGAAAGGTGTCAGCATGGTTTCAATAAAAGATGTGGCCAGGGAGGCTGGAGTGGCAATCTCCACCGTGTCCAAGGTCCTTAACAACTATCCCAATGTAAGTGAAAAGACTAAAAAGAAAGTATATGACGTGGTGGACAGACTGGGGTTTGTGCCCAACGCTGTGGCAGCCTCTCTCTCTTCCAAAAAGACAGGGCGCGTAGCGCTTCTTATCAAATTAAACCTGGGGACTCAGGCCAGTGATGAGATCAACATGCAGTACATCTCCGGAGCGGTCCACAGGGCCAAGGAGCTGCAGCTGGATGTGATCACGGTCTTTAATTCCATGATAGAGGACATGACCGCAGCAGAGGTCACAGCCTACTTTGAGTCCCAGGGCATAAAGGGGATAATCGTATACGGGATGACCACCAGCGACAAGCTGGTACACAAGCTCATAGACAGCGGCGTATTCAAAATGGTGGTGATCGATGCACCCATGGTCAACGACAGCACCTCCAGTGTCAGTATAGACAACAGGAAGGCCCAGTACGACGTGGCCAAAAAGACCATAACCGAGAACAAGTGCAAAAAGGTACTGTATCTTGCAGGAGAGGAAAACGGCTATGTAACCAGGAGGCGACTTGAGGGCATAAAAGAGCTGTGTCAGGAAAAAAAGCTAAAGCTCCTGGTACGGAACGGACGCTTTTCTGAGCTTAAGGCCAGAGAGCTGACCATGAAGTTCGCCAAGAACAATGACTGCGTGGTCTGCGCCTCGGATCTCATGGCCATAGGAGCCATGAAGGCCCTGATAGATATGGACATATTCAGACCTGTCTGCGGCTTTGACGGCATAATCCTCATGGGTTATGTGGGAAAACAGATGAATACCGTCAAGCAGGACTTTGTAAAGATCTCAGAGGTCGCCCTTGATGAGCTGTGGCGCCTTATGCAGGGTGAGAAGGGCCGAAAGGTCACAGTTCCACACACTTTGGTGAGAATAAAATATGAGGACATCATTGTCTGAAATAAATTTATAAAAAGGGGGTTGCGGAAAACGTTTTCCTGTGTTAGAGTAGTTACATCGATAACAGAAAACGTTTTCCGCAATTAACCAACGCGAAAAGGAGAATAAAAATGTCAAAGCACACGAACATGCAGCGCGATGTACTGGTAACCAATCTTGAGGATCAGCTTCAGGAGATTGCCAAGGAGAAGTTTGGCAAGAGCCTCAGGGAGATCAGCAACCAGGAGACCTATTATGTACTTCTTGAGATGACGTCACGACTGATGGACGTCGCAGAGGTATATAACGGAGAGAAGAAGGTGTACTACATCTCCATGGAGTTCCTCATCGGTAAGCTCCTCTCCAACAACCTGATCAACTTAAGAGTATATGACAGGGTTACAGAGATACTTAATGAGAACGGCAAGAGCCTTGCCGAGATCGAGGAGTGCGAGCCCGAGCCTTCACTTGGTAACGGCGGTCTGGGAAGACTTGCAGCCTGCTTCATTGACTCCATCGCAACTCTTGGAATGGCAGGAGAGGGAATCGGTCTTAACTATCACTTCGGACTCTTCAAGCAGGTATTCAAGGATCACCTCCAGTGCGCAGAGAAGAATGACTGGATCGAGGAGCAGTCCTGGCTTGAGAAGACTGACACCACCTTCGATATTTCTTTTGGCGATGAGAAGGTAACCTCCCGCCTCTACAACATGAACGTTGTGGGCTACGATACAGGTGTCAACAAGCTCCGTCTCTTTGACATCGAGACTGTTGACGAGAGCCTTGTCAAGAAGGGCATCGATTTTGACAAGACCAAGACAGACAAGAACCTTACTCTTTTCCTGTATCCCGATGATTCCGATGAGGCAGGGAACCTGCTTCGTATCTACCAGGAGTACTTCCTTGTAGCCAATGCCGCACAGCTGATCTTAAGAGAGCAGAAGGAGCGCCAGTACGACCTCCACGAGCTCTACAAGCATGCTGTCATCCAGATCAACGATACACACCCTACCATGATCATCCCTGAGCTTGTCAGGATCCTGGTGGAAGACAAGGCCTTTAGCATGGACGACGCCATTGATGTTGTCAGCAAGACCTGCGCATATACCAACCACACCATCCTGGCAGAGGCCCTTGAGACCTGGCCGCTTAAGTACCTTGAGAAGGTGGTTCCTCAGCTTGTTCCCTATATCAAGGAGCTGGATAAGAGGATCAGGGCCAAGTACAAGAACCCCAAGGTTCAGATCATCGACAAGAACAAGAAAGTGCACATGGCCTTCATCGACATCCACTACGGATTCTCCATCAACGGTGTCGCAGCCATCCACACTGACATCCTCAAGAACAGCGAGCTCAACGACTTCTACAAGCTCTACCCTGAGAAGTTCAACAACAAGACCAACGGTATCACCTTCAGAAGATGGCTCCTTTCCTGCAACCATCCGCTGGCCGATTTCCTTTCCCAGACCATCGGCGACGGCTACAAGAAGGATGCCACCAAGCTCGAGAAACTCCTTGACTTTGCAGACAACCAGGAGACTCTCGATCAGCTTGAGGCCATCAAGATGACCAAGAAGAAAGAGCTGGCAGAGTACCTTAAAAAGCATGAGAACGTTGAAGTGGATCCTGAATCTATCTTTGACATTCAGGTAAAGAGACTTCATGAGTACAAGAGACAGCAGATGAATGCCCTCTACATCATCCACAAGTACCTGGAGATCAAGGGCGGCAAGAAGCCCACAAGGCCCCTTACCTTCATCTTTGGAGCCAAGGCAGCTCCTGCCTATGTGATCGCCAAGGACATCATCCACCTTCTTCTTGTGCTTGAGGAGATCATCAACAACGATCCTGATGTCAACAAGTACATGAAGGTAGTCATGGTTGAGAACTACAACGTAAGCTACGCTGAGAAGCTGATCCCTGCCTGCGACGTATCAGAGCAGATCTCCCTTGCTTCCAAGGAGGCATCAGGAACCAGCAACATGAAGTTCATGTTAAACGGCGCCGTAACTCTTGGAACAGACGACGGAGCCAACGTAGAGATCCACGAACTTGTTGGTGACGACAACATCTACATCTTTGGCGTAAGTGCCGATGAGGTTATCGAGCACTACAAGAAGGCTGACTATGTTTCCAAGGACTACTACAAGAAGAGTCCTGTCATCAAGGAGGCTGTAGACTTCATCATCAGCAAGCAGTGCCTCAAGATCGGACACAAGGAGAACCTTGAGAGACTCCACAAGGAGCTTGTTGGCAAGGACTGGTTCATGACTCTCCTTGACCTTGAGAGCTACATCGCCAAGAAGGACGAGATCTTCGCAGACTATGAAAAGAGAGATAAGTGGAAGAGAATGATGCTGACCAACATCGCCAAGGCGGGATACTTCTCCTCCGACAGAACCATCGCCGAATACGACAGAGATATTTGGCACTTAAGCTGAGCGGATAAAAGGATTCAAGGTCATGGACTTCTGCACTTGTGCAAAGAAGTCCATGACCTTGAAGACTTAACGGACATGAGGAAGTAGCACGGCAGTGCGGATTCCGAATGTCCGTAGGATTGCGAGAGCGAAGCGGAGCGGAGCAATCCGTATATCCGCTCTAAAGTAAACCATTCAAAAACACTTCTGCACTTGTGCAAAGAAGTCCATGACTTTGAAGACTTAACGGACATAAGGAAGTAGCACGATAGTGCGGATTACTCTATGGAGTAATCCGCACTTTTGATGTATAATTATTCCATTCCCGTCTACAATATCAACCACTACGAGGTGCGCATTATGGAAAAAAGATTTTTCGACGCAGGCATATGTGGTATCATCCCCACAGGACTTCCCGGTGGCTTTTTCATCTATGAAGCTCAGGGCCATGAGAGTGTTCTCTTTGTTGAACCCAATATTCTTTCCATGTACGATTGCAGCAACATGGGCGAGTTCATTGAGTTTACAGGCGGTACCTTCAAGGGCATGGTTCACCCCGATGACTACAGCATCATCGAGAATCAGATCCAGGCTCAGACCATTTTCGGGGAAAAGAAGCACGACTACGTCCGCTACCGTATCATCACAAGAAGCGGAGAGGTCCGCTATGTGGAGGACTTTGGACATCTTCTTTACAGAGAGGATGGCAAGAGCTATTACTATGTCTACATTGTGGATGTGGACCAGAATGAATATTTTAACAAGAACCGCAATTCCTATGCGGAGGCGGAGATCCTCTCCACCAACTCCCAGACCGATGAGCTGACTGGGCTCCTTAATATGTCGGCCTTTTATCAGAAGACTCAGATGTTTCTTTCCTCCCATGACAGCTGGAGGGAGGAGATCTCTTTTATTCACTTTGATATTCCCAACTTTAAGCTCTTTAACGAAAGAAATGGATACAAGCTGGGAGACGAGCTACTTTGCGACCTCTCCAAGGCAATCCTGGACAATTTTGGAGTGGGAGGCATTGTGGCCAGGTTCTCGGATGATCACTTTGTGGTATGTGCCACAGGAGACAGGGAGAGCGTGGTTAAGAAGGTTGAGACAGTCTACAGGACAATGCTCATGTCTGAAGACGTCAACAAGAAGATAAGGCTCAAGGCCGGAATATACTACATGGATGACAGGCGCTCCGAGATAGGTCTTGCCTGCGACCATGCCCGTCTTGCCTGCAACAGCATCAAGAGCAGGCACGACATCAATTTCTGTATTTATGACGAGCTTTTGCGAGAGAACTTAAGGAAGCAGCAGTATGTCATCGATCACATAGATGAAGCTGTTGAAAATGAGTATATAAAGGTTTTCTATCAGCCTGTCATAAGGGTTTCCTCAGGGGAGATCTGCGGGTATGAAGCACTGGTAAGATGGGAGGATCCCAAGATGGGAATGCTTAATCCGGGAGACTTCATCAGCACCCTGGAGCAGTACCACCTGATCCATCTGGTGGATACCTACGTGATAAAGAGAGTCTGTCAGGACTACGTGGCACTCAAGGAGGCGGGAAAAGACCTGGTTCCGGTGTCCATCAACATCTCAAGGCTGGATTTCGAACTCTGCGACATCTTCGGTATAGTTGAGAACACCAGGGAAAAGTATGATATACCAAGGAACATGCTGGATCTTGAGATCACAGAGAGTGCCCTTGACCAGAACGGCGGCTATATCAAGTCGGAATGCGACAAGATGAGGGCAATGGGATACAGCATCTGGATCGATGATTTCGGCTCGGGGTATTCTTCCCTCAACACCGTTGCTGAGTACAATTTTGACGTCCTTAAGCTGGATATGGTATTTATGAGGAGTTTTACCAACAATTCCAAGACAGCGAACCTTCTTTCGTATATAATGGATGGAGCAAGAGCCATGGGAGTTGCACCTTTGTGTGAGGGCGTTGAGTCCCAGGAGCAGTACGATTTCCTGAGGAGAATCGGCTGCGAGAGGGCCCAGGGATATTTCTTTGGCAAGCCCATGCCTATGGAGGAGACCAGAGCCATGACCATGGCAAGAGGATTTAATTGGGAAAAGAGATTCTGACAGGACTATGAACAACAGCGAGATTACAATACGAATGGCAGTTCCTGAGGATGCTCGGGAGCTGCTTTCAATTTATGATTATTATGTAAAGGAAACAGCCATCACCTTTGAGTATGAGACCCCTTCTGTGGAGGAGTTTAAAGAGAGGATAGAAAACGTCCTTGCAAAATACCCCTATCTGGTGGCTGAGACTACAGATGAAAAGAATGAAAGGCATATTGTGGGGTACGCCTACGCTTCGCCCTTTCATCCAAGGGCTGCCTACCAGTGGTGTGCGGAGATGTCCATTTACCTTCACAAGGACCTTCGCGGAAAGGGCATAGGAAGAGCTCTTTATACCGAGCTGGAAGAGCGCCTTAAAAAGATGGGGCTTTTAAATCTCAACGCCTGCATAGGCTACCCGGATAAAGAGGATGAACACCTGACCTTTGCCAGTGTCCGCTTTCATGAAAAAATGGGCTATTCCATGGTGGGAGAGTTCCACAGCTGCGGCTACAAGTTCGGCAGGTGGTACAACATGGTCTGGATGGAGAAGCTGGTGGGAGAGCATACCGGTTCCCCGGCAGAGATCAGATTTTAAGACGTGCTTTTTTGCTTTGACGTGCTAAAATTTTGCGTTGACGAAATGCCAATAATCGGGATAAGATTAAAAAGAATTGTCAGAAAAAATGAGGAGGATTTCTTTATGACTGCAATACCTTATAAGATATACCTTGAAGAGTCGGAGATGCCCACGCAGTGGTACAACGTAAGGGGTGATATGAAGAAAAAGCCCGCTCCGCTGCTCAATCCTGCAACTCTTAAACCCATGACCCTGGACGAGCTCTCAGGTGTTTTCTGCCGCGAGCTTGCAGAGCAGGAGCTGGATGACACATCCAGATTCATTGATATCCCCGAGGAGATCAGGAACTTCTACCGCATGTATCGTCCCTCACCCCTTGTAAGGGCATACTGCCTTGAGGAGAAGCTCAAGACTCCCGCACATATATACTACAAATTTGAGGGCAACAACACATCCGGAAGCCACAAGCTCAACTCGGCCATAGCCCAGGCTTATTATGCCAAGAAGCAGGGCCTTAAGGGAGTTACAACTGAGACAGGTGCCGGACAGTGGGGAACAGCTCTTTCCATGGCCTGCTCATACTTTGATCTGGACTGCCAGGTATACATGGTCAAGGTTTCTTATGAGCAGAAGCCCTTCAGACGCGAGGTTATGCGCACCTACGGAGCAAAGGTAACACCTTCTCCTTCCATGGAGACAGAGGTTGGCCGCAGGATCAATGCGGAGTTCCCCGGGACCACAGGAAGCCTTGGCTGCGCTATCTCCGAGGCTGTTGAGGCTGCAACCACACAGGAGGGTTATCGCTACGTACTTGGATCCGTTCTTTCCCAGGTACTGCTTCATCAGTCAGTTATTGGTCTTGAGACCAAGGCAGCGCTTGACAAGTATGGCATCAAGGCTGACATGATCATCGGCTGTGCCGGAGGCGGATCAAACCTTGGAGGCCTTATTTCTCCTTTTGCAGGAGAGATCCTTCGCGGCGAGAATCAGTACGAGATCATCGCCGTTGAGCCTGCATCTTGCCCAAGCCTTACTAGAGGTAAGTATGCTTACGACTTCTGCGATACCGGCAAGGTATGTCCTCTGGCCAAGATGTATACCCTTGGAAGCGGCTTTATTCCTTCAGCCAACCATGCAGGGGGCCTTAGGTATCACGGCATGAGCAGCGTGGTTTCAGAGCTCTACGACCAGGGCATCCTAAAGGCAAGAAGCGTTGAGCAGACATCAGTCTTCGAGGCTGCCGAGATGTTTGCAAGAGTTGAGGGTATCCTTCCTGCTCCCGAGTCAAGCCACGCCATCCGCGTTGCCATCGATGAGGCACTTAAGTGCAAGGAGACCGGTGAGGAAAAGAACATTGTCTTTGGCCTTACAGGAACCGGATACTTTGATATGGTTGCTTATCAGAAGTACAATGACCATGAGATGAGTGATTATATTCCTACCGACGAGGAGCTGGCGGTAGCTCTTTCCAAGCTTCCCAAGGTGGATTGATAGTATCAAAAGAGAGGTACAGATATGTCAAAGATAGCTAATCCTGAGCAGTTTCAGGAATCAAGCCAGTCCAAGGGCGACCTCAGATACACTGAGCGAAGCAGATGGCTTTTGTTCGGCCTTCCCTGGACATTTACCAAATATGAGATAAGGGACAACGATTTTACCATCATCAAGGGGTTCTTTACCGTCAGGGAGAACGACTGCTACATGTACAAGATCAGCGACGTGGAGATTACCAGGAGCTTCCTTCAGAGAATGGCAGGTCTTTCCACCATCGTTCTCTACACCTCTGATGTCACTGACCGCACCATCGTCATGAAGAACATAAAGCACGGCAAGGAGATCAAGGACTTTATCCTTCATGCCTCCGAGTCGGCCAGAATTCGCCGCAGGACTGTAAGCATGCAGAACATTGGGTTCGGTGCAGACGATATCCATGATGTTGATGGTTTTGATGATCTGAACTGATCTGGCGCCGCGAGTCACCGGGGACGTTACAGATTGACTCATGTACACATGAGTCAATCTGTAACGTCCCCGGTGACTCTAAAAAAATATTAAATTCCCTCTTGATTTTCTAATCGCAATGTGTATAATGACTTCTTGTCGGAATTCTTCCGACGGGTATCGGGAATTCTTCCCGGTGGTATTCCAACTATTTTTTATTTATTGATGTAGTGGGACCATGTCTGTCTTTTTGCGTCCTGCTGCAGGTAACAGAAAGGACGTAGTTATGAAACTAAAGGAAAGATGGACAAAACAAAACAACTCTGTAAAGCTTTTGCTCAAAAAGCTCAAGAGACACGACACTGTTGTGGTAGCCATTGCAGTTGTGATCGCAATGGTTTTGTGCGGAGGGCTGATATATCTCAGCACGCCGGTGGTATCGGCCACAGCCAGACAGGGGCTGGAACAGACAGAGAATGCCAACAGCGAAAAGACAATAGAAAAGCTTGGAGAGCTGCAGGATTATCTGGAGGGAATGGATCAGTCCATAGCAGAGAGCCGCGAGAGCATCACCTCTTTTAACCAGAAGACTGACAGCAATCTCATAGAGAATGAGAAGAATACTGAGAAGATCACCAGCACCGTCACAGAAAAGGTGACAGGTCTTGAGAGTGATCTTAAGAACCTTCAGGAGAAGATCGTTGCAACAGAGACTTCAATTGCGGCCTTAAAGGAGCTTATCGATAAGAGCGGAAAAGATTCCGACAAACAGATCACCGAGCGCTTCACGCTCCTTTATGCAAACCTGGAGGAGATACAAAAGGAATATGAAAAGAGCATTGAGAACACCAGGGAGATGATAAGAGAGCTCACCGATACCATGAAGGACGGTGACAGCAAGCTTTCCAAGGAGTTTGCCTCTAACTACCAGTTCCTTTTGAACAGACTGAATGAGACTGAGACCAATCTCTCTGTTCAGAACAGCAACGCTCTTACAAGCTATAAGGAAGAACTCTCAAACTTAAGCACTCAGATCACTAACAGACTGAATCAGCTCTCTTCAGAAGTAAGCAGCGGTATAAACTCCGTCAATAGCAATCTGAATAATCTTGATGACAATATGAACAAGAGATTTGACGATCAGAATGCCAGGATGGCAGAAAACTTAGGCTCGCAGAACGATCTGATAACCGATGGCTTTAATTCACAGAAAGAGCTGATAACAAACGGCTTTAATGCTCAGAAGGAGCAGATGGATCAGGGCTTTGATGACCAGAAAAGCAGCATGTCTCAGGGCTTTGATAACCAGAAAAACGAGATGAACCAGAATTTCAGCAATCAGAAGACTGAGATCACAAACGGCTTCAATCAGCAGAATCAGAACATTACTGACCTTGGCACATCAATCACGAATCAGTTCAGCTACAGCAATGAGTATGCTCAGGGAAATATGAATGAAGTAAAGCTTCATGTCACCAGGGAAGTTAATGGCTTAAAAGACAGGATCAATGATTTTTTTACATCTGTGAGTAATGGCAAGAAGAAGCTGGCATCCGCATTGCTCACTAAAGGCGTTACAGTCAGAGGGGATGCCACATTTGATGAGATAGCCGCAGCCATAAGGAGGATACCTGTTAATTTTGTGGTGGACAGGTCTGACGTTCCCGGACAGGTCAGCTACGTATACCACTATCACAAGGACGGCACTGACAGGGAGTGCGACGAGCAGCTGGTAGAACCCGGCAGAAAGGGCGGCTGCTACACAAGAGAGGTTGTGCATCATCACTCCGATGAGTGTCAAGAGGAAACTACCTATTATACCTATTGGACAGGACATGGGGCCAAGGTGCTTGCAGCGGATATTCGCAGAGATGGGGAAGGAAAGCCTGTCAACAGATACTATTGTGAATATTGTAAGAAGACCTATGAGAACAGCGACCCCGGACACTCCGAGAAGGCCTATAGCCTCACCACCGTGGCCAGCAGGCATGGTGAAAGAAGAAAGGACCATACTACAGTAGAGATGGTATGCGGTCACGAGGACGGAGAGTGCCTGGGCTATCAGACAGGCTGCGGATATGTACACGGACAGGTGGTCTCGGCAACTATTAAATTCCCCGCAGACCTTTCGCAGTACAACACAGTAAAAGAGAATAATACTGCAGCTTCCAGGATGCTGATGACGAGTTTCAGGGCAGTTCGGGCACCTGTCATGGATCTTGAAGCAGAGCTTGACTTTGAGACAGAGCTTGACCTTGAGGCAGAGCTTGTACCTGAGGATGTGGAAGAGAGTGCGGATACCGGGGAGCAGAAAGAAAACGACGACACCAAAGAAGACACAAGTAAATACGCTAGTGATGAGAATAAATCTGAAAATTCAAATGAGGAAAAAGAAACAGGATCATCTGTTGAAAAGAAAGATCCTTTAAGACCGGAAGCTGCCAAAAGCAAGCCGGAGGTTGAAACAGAACCTGTAGTCAGCGAAGAAACGGAAGCGGAAGGGGAAAGTGCTCTTACAGAAAACACAGCTGAGAAGATATCGCAGACCCCGGAATCACTGCAGTAAAGCCCCGAAAAAACCCTTCCCCGGTAACCTTCCTTGACATTGAACTTCGGTCTGCATAGAATAGATGTGTTGTAGTGGTTATAGCACAAGAATGTGCAGATTGGAGAAAAACATGACTAAAATAGATATTATTTCCGGGTTTTTAGGAGCCGGTAAAACTACTCTTATAAAGAAGCTTTTAAAAGAGGCTCTTGCAGGAACAAAGGTTGTCCTCATTGAGAACGAATTCGGTGAGATCGGAATCGACGGCGGATTTTTAAAGGAGTCAGGCATTGAGATCACAGAGATGAACTCAGGCTGTATCTGCTGTTCACTGGTGGGCGACTTTGAGACTTCCTTAAAGCAGGTAATGGATCAGTATTCACCTGAGAGGATTCTTATCGAGCCATCAGGCGTCGGCAAGCTTTCAGATGTAATGAGAGCCATCCAGAACATAGCAGATGCAGACGACAACATGGAGCTCAACAGCGCAGTGACCGTTGTTGATGCCACCAAGGCCAAGGTATATATCAAGAACTTCGGTGAGTTCTTTATCAACCAGATCGAGAATGCAGGAACCATCATCCTTACCAGATGTGACAAGGCTGACCAGGCCAAGATCGAGACAGCAGTTGAGCTCATAAGACAGCACAACAAGAAGGCAACCATCATAACAACACCTCTTGATCAGATCACCGGTAAAGAGATCCTGGATACCTTTGAGGGCAACAACAGCCTTGAGGCTGAGCTCTTAAAGCTTGTAATGGAGCAGGAGGAGCACCACCATCACCATCATGACCATGGAAGCAGGAGAGTAGAAAAAGAAGACGGCTCAGTAGTTTACGTTTCAGGTGGCGAGGATGAGCATGATCATGAGCATCACCATCACGACCACGACGAGCATGACCATGACGAGCATGAGCACCATCATCACGACCACGATGAGCATGACCATGACGAGCATGAGCACCATCATCACGACCACGACGAGCATGACCATGACGAGCATGAGCATCACCATCACGACCACGATGAGCATGACCATGACGAGCATGAGCACCACCATCACGACCACGATGAGCATGACCATGACCATGAGCATCATCATCATGACCATGATGAGCACGACCATCATCATCACGATGCTGCTGATGTATTCATCAGCTGGGGTATGGAGACACCTCTTAAGTACACAAAAGAAGAGATCAAAGAGATGCTTGGCAAGCTTGAGGATGAAGAGACCTACGGAATTGTACTTCGTACCAAGGGAGTAGTACCTTCAACAGACGGCTCATGGATCGAGTTTGATTATGTGCCCGGAGAGGCTGATGTCAGAGACGGCGCAGCAGACGTAACAGGTAAGTTCTGCGTTATCGGAGCAGAGCTCAAGGAAGAGAACCTTGAGAAGCTCTTTAGAAGGTTATGATAAGTACGTAACTGTAAACTATGATCGAGGAATAATATGATGAAACCTGTATATATTATCAATGGTTTTCTGGATGCCGGTAAGACGGACTTTTTCAGATATACCATCGCTCAGCCATACTTCAGGACAAAGGGCAGGACTCTTCTGATAGTATGTGAAGAGGGCGAGAACGATTACGAGGACAAGCTCCTTAAGAGCACCAACACAGTGGTGGAGTACATCGAGGACGAGGAGGCTTTCAATCCTGAAGCCCTGATGGCCCTGGATGTCAAGTACAAGCCTGAGCGTATTCTGGTAGAATACAACGGAATGTGGAATTTCAAGAATTTAAAACTCCCCATCATGTGGAAGCTGGAGCAGCAGATAACTGTCATAGACGCATCCAGCTTTGAACTGTATTTCAGCAACATGAAGTCACTTCTGGCTGAACAGATAAGGAATTCTGACCTTATCCTCTTTAACAGATGTGATGACATAGAGGATCTGGCTTCCTACAAGAGAAATGTAAAGGCTATCAACCAGAAGGCTGACATTATCTTTGAGGATGCCAACGGCGAAGTGGATGTGACTCTTGATGAGGATCTTCCCTTTGACCTCAACCAGGATCCCATAGATCTCAACAATTACGGCTATGGCATGTTCTATCTTGATGCCCTGGACCATGTGGAGAGATATGAGGGCAAGAACGTGAGATTTAAGGGCATGGTCCTTAAGCCTGAGGAGTTCCCCAAGGGAAGATTTGTTCCCGGAAGGATGGCTATGACCTGCTGCGCACAGGATATGCAGTTTTTGGGCTTTGCCTGTGATTATGACAGGACAGACGAATTAAAAGAAAAGGACTGGGTGCTGGTAACAGCCAAGGTTGTCAGGCAGTTCGTCCCCGAGTACAAGGGGGAGGGACCTGTGCTGCAGGCCATTTCAGTTGAGAAGACAACTGAACCTGACAATCCGGTTATAGATTTTTCTAACCCGGAGCAGTGATGTATCATGTTTAATTATCAACCCCTTCAATGGGTATTCTTATTCTTTTTTTACAGCTTTTTCGGCTGGTGTTTTGAGTCGACCTATGTCTCCGTTATGGAGAAGCATCCGGTAAACAGAGGGTTCATTCGTGGACCCTTTTTGCCGTTATATGGAAGCGGCGGAATCATGATGCTTGTGGTGTCAAAGCCCTACTACGACAATGTTTTTCTGGTATTTGTGGCAGGCTGCATAGGAGCCACTGCCCTGGAATTTATCACAGGAGTGGTGATGGAAGCTCTTTTCAAGGTCAGGTACTGGGACTACTCCCACAAGAAGTTCAACTTCAGGGGCTATATATGCCTTGAGTCAACAATTGTATGGGGTGTGTGTACCGTAGTCTTTACCCACTACCTGCAGATACCCATAGAAAAGATCATCCTTTCCATACCCTACAACCTTCTGACAATCTTTACCGTGATACTGACGATCCTGGTTAGTGCCGACTTTGCGCTGGCCTTCAGGACAGCCATGGATATCAAGGATGTTCTGGTGTATATGGAGAAGGCCAAGGCTGAGATGCACAGGATGCAGAGGCGCCTTGATGTGCTGGTGGCCTTTAAGGGCGAGGATGTCAAGGAGGGGATAGCAGACAGAGTGGATGCCCTCAGCGATGTACTTGAGAAGAACTTTAAGACCATCAAGGAAAAGATGAGCCTGGATCCCGCATCCTATGTGGGGAATGTAAGAGAAGAGGTAACTGAGCTCTATGCCAAGTACAGGGTAATGATGTCGAGATTTACTCCCGGGCCTGTAAAGAGTCTTATGGAGTGGTACAGAGAAAGAACCATTGCAGGTAACCCCACCATGTCTTCCGAGGACTATAAGGGCAGCATGGAGGAGTTAAAAGAAAAGACTCCCAAGCGCTTCTTATTTGCCAGGAATAATACAAAATGATGACGGGCGAAGTTGCTTAAGAGAAAAAGAAATATAAAATGAAATAAAAAAGACCTCATGCCGGTGAGAAGACATGAGGTCTTAAAAATATACAAAACTAAAATTTATGCCATCTTGTTAACAGCTGAAGCAAGACGGGAAACCTTTCTTGAAGCGGTGTTCTTCTTGAATACACCCTTGGACTCAGCCTTGTCGATAGCAGATGTAGCTACAAGAAGTGCCTTAGCAGCCTCTTCCTTGTTGCCAGCCTCGATAGCAGCTCTAACCTTCTTGATCTCTGTCTTTACAGCTGACTTGATGATCTGAT
>JAEEGL012221347.1_pt1 | contig 57860 bp, 39 predicted proteins | sample 9134231 | NCBI WGS metagenome assembly JAEEGL01 (sample SAMN16246548, study PRJNA631951) | gut metagenome | biome: gut microbiome; feature: rumen; material: fiber-attached | host: Bos | place: Iran: Karaj | collected 2018-10
GCGTCGTCGCCGTCCTTGATCTGCGTGGTACGGCGCACGTCGATGCGCACGGAAGCATAGCACTTCAGCGCATTGCCGCCGGTCGTCGTCTCGGGATTGCCGAACATGATGCCGATTTTCTCGCGCAACTGGTTGATAAAGATGCAGCAGGTACCGGTCTTGGAAATGTTCGCCGTGAGCTTGCGCAGGGCCTGGCTCATCAGGCGCGCCTGCAGGCCCACCTTATTGTCGCCCATCTCGCCTTCGATCTCGGCCTTGGGGGTGAGGGCGGCCACGGAGTCGATGACGATGATGTCCACGGCGCCGCTGCGGATCAGGTTGTCGGCAATTTCCAGGGCTTGCTCCCCGTTGTCCGGCTGGGAAATGAGGAGGGTGTCCAGGTTCACGCCCAGGGCCTTGGCATAGGTGCGGTCGAAGGCGTGTTCCGCGTCGATGATGGCCGCGATGCCGCCGCTCTTCTGGGCCTGCGCGATGGCGTGGATGGCCAGGGTGGTCTTACCGGAGCTCTCCGGCCCGTAAATCTCGATGATGCGGCCTTTGGGATAGCCGCCGATGCCCAGGGCGTGGTCAAGGGCAATGGATCCGCTGGGGATTACCTGGTTGGCATCCCACTCCGGCTGGTCTCCCAGTTTCATGATGGTTCCTTTGCCGAAATCTTTCTCAATCTTGTCGATCGTCGCCTGCAGGGCCTTGAGTCGGGCTGCCTGTACGCCGGCGTCGGTCATTTCTTCTGCTGCTTTAGCCATACGCTGTTTCAAATTAATCGTTTATGCGGGCATCCTGTCGCCGCGTCCACAAAGTTATGAAAAAGCGTCGGATTTTTCATGGAATTATTATTATTTTTGCAAAGAAAACAGGTTACTATGGGACTTCGTCTGCTGGGGAAAACGCCCGATGAACTCAAGGAAATAGCGCTGCGCGCCGGTTTGCCTTCCTTTGCGGGAAAGCAGATGGCCCAGTGGCTGTATGGAAGGCGCGTGCGTTCCCTGGACCAGATGACCAACCTGTCCAAGGCCGGGCGCGAGGCCCTGTCGGCCAGCTGCGAAGTGGGCATGCTCTCTCCGGCCGATGTCCAGACCTCGGCCGACGGCACCCGGAAATACCTTTTCGAAGTGCGCTGCCCCGTCGCGGCCGGGCGGGAGGAAGTCTCCTGCATCGAGACGGTCATGATTCCGGACAAGGAGCGGAAAACGCTCTGCGTCTCTTCCCAGGCCGGCTGCAAGATGGGCTGCAAGTTCTGCATGACCGGGCGCCAGGGTTTCCACGGCAACCTGTCGGCGGCCGATATTTTCTCGCAGTTCTTTGCGGTGGAGGAGGCCCCGGAACTCACCAATGCCGTATTCATGGGCATGGGGGAGCCGCTGGACAACTGGGACGAGGTCAAGCGCGTCATCGATGTGCTCACGGCTCCCTGGGGCCTGGGATGGAGTCCCAAGCGGGTGACGCTTTCCACGATTGGCGTGCTGCCCAACTTGAAAAAATACCTGGATGAAAGCCGCTGTCACCTGGCGGTGAGCCTGCACAATCCCTTCCCCGACCAGCGCCTGGAACTGATGCCTGTAGAGAAAGCCTGGCCTTCCCACGAGGTGGTCGGGCTCATCCGGCAGTACGATTTCACCGGGCAGCGGCGCGTGAGTTTCGAATATACCGTTTTTTCCGGCTGGAACGACAGTCCGGCCCATGCCGATGCCCTGCTGCGTCTGCTCAAGGGGCTGGAATGCCGGGTGAACCTGATTCGTTTCCACCGGATTCCGGATTTCCCTTACCATACGGCCTCCCTGGAACGCATGGAAGCCTTCCGGGCCCGGCTGGAAGAAGGCGGGCTCACGGCGACGGTCCGTGCCTCCCGGGGCGAGGATATCTTTGCGGCCTGCGGCCTGCTGGCCGGTAAACACCAGCCGCGATGAAAAGGTGGCTGCTGCTCATACTGTTCCTGCTGCTCGCCGGCGTCACCGTCCTGGCGCAGGATGTGACGTCCTCCGGCTTCGGCCTGGACCCTTCGGACGCCGAGGCGGTGAAGACCATCCGCAAACGGATGGAAAAGATCCGCCGTCACCGTCCGGTGGTGGCCCTGGTGCTCTCGGGCGGCGGTGCCAAGGGCGCTGCCACGGTGGGCGCGCTCAAATTCATGGAGCAGTACGACCTCCCCATCGATATGGTGGTGGGAACCAGCATCGGCGGCCTGCTGGGCGGCCTGTATGCCATGGGCTACGACGTGAACTATCTGGATTCGCTGGTGCGCAACATGGACTGGGACATGGCGCTTTCCGACAAGGTGTCGTCCGACTATATCCCTTATTCCCGGCAGCAGTACAAGGAGCGTTTCGCGCTCTCCATCCCTTTCTATTACCGGCCGGACGATGACCGCCGGCCCGACAGGCCGGGCGGCAACCTGCGTATCCGGGGCGGGGAGCCCCTGGACCTGTCGGCCGCCGTATCCAGTTTCGCGCAGCTGCTCAGCGGTAACGTGGTGGGCAGCCTGCCTTCCGGCCTGGTGTACGGCCAGAACGTGAATCATATCATCTCCTCCCGTACGGTCGGGTACAGCGATTCCCTCAGCTTCTTCGACCTGCCCATTCCCTTTGCCTGCGTGGCTACAGACCTGGCTTCCTGCAAGGCCAAGGTCTGGCACAGCGGTTCGCTCAACCTGGCCATGCGCTCCACCATGTCCATCCCCGGCCTCTTTACGCCGGTGCGCACCCGGGGCATGGTGCTGGCCGACGGCGGCATGCGCAACAATTTCCCGGTGGACCTGGCCCGCCAGATGGGGGCCGACATCATCATCGGCATCGATCTGTCCACCTCGTCCAAGAATGCCTCGGAAATCCGCAACCTGGCCGATATCCTCATGCAGGGCGTGGACATGCTGGCCAGCGATGCCTTCCAGCGCAATGTGGAGAAGGTTTCGGTGTATATCCATCCCGACCTGGAAGGCTATAACATGCTCAGTTTCACCGCCGAGGCCGTGGATTCCATGCTGGTGCGGGGATACAAGGGTGCCGAGGCCATGGCGCCGCAACTGGATTCCGTCCGCCGGCTGGTGGGAAGGAAGGCCGGCCGCTCCCTGCAGGCCGCGCCGGCGGTGGATATCGGCCGGAAACCGGTGCGGATTGACAGCGTGGAAGTGGTGGGCGTGTCGCCCCGGGATGCCGAATACATCCGTTCCAAGATGCTCATCGGCGCGGGTTCCCTGGTGGATTTCCGCTCCCTGGAGAATGATATCGCCACGGTATTCGGCGAAGGCAGTTTCGACTTCGTGAATTACGAACTGCGCGGCCGCGAGGAGCCTTACCGGCTCCGGCTCATTTGCAAGCGGGGCCCCATGCACCAGTTCGGGGTGGGTTTCCGCGTGGACTCGGAAGACCTGGTGGCCATCCTGCTCAACCTGGGCCTCAACGTGAATGCCATGCAGGGCCATTCCATGAACATGACGGCCCGCGTGGGCGCCAACCCGTATCTGGATGTCCATTATGCCTACCGGGCGCCCCGCATCCCCGTGCTCAACGGCCGTGTCCGCGTGCGCTGGACCGACAGGAACAACTTCATTTCCGGCACCAATTTCTTCAACATCTCCTTCCTGCTCACCTCGGCCGAAGCCTATATCTCCAACTTCCGCTGGTCCAACATGGACATGAAGCTGGGCATCAAGAACGACTATTACCGCATCCGGAAAATCCTTTCTACGGACGTGATCGGCGACTACGACCCCGGCAGCTCGTCACGGGATTATCCCGGTGCCTTCGTGCTGGGCCGCCTGGAAACCCTGGACAACGGCTATTTCCCCACCAAAGGCGCATCGGCCGGTGTCCGTTACGACCTGGTTTCCCGCGTCTTCGACACCGGACAGCCCCGCTTTTTCGGGGTGCTGGCCATGGACGGCCTGATGCCGGTCACCCTGGGGCGCTTTACGCTGCTGCCCCAGGGAAATCTGCGTTTCCTCTTTGGCGACGAGATTCCGCTGGTCTATGCCAATGCCCTGGGCGGTGACTTCCCGGGCCGCTATGTGGACCAGCAGATTCCCTTCGTGGGCATCGACAACGCCGCTTTCCGGCGCAACAACCTGCTGGTGGGCCGCCTGGATGCGCGTTACCGTCTGGGCAAGAGCCATTATGTGTCCCTGATGGGGAATCTCTCCTACGACTTCTATACCTTCCGGCAGTTCGAGTACGGCGAGTGGCTCTATGGCCTGGGCGCGGGCTATGCCTACGAGACGGTGGTGGGCCCGCTCAAACTGCAACTGTACTGGTCGTCCCTTTCCAAGCGTGTGGGCGCCTATTTTTCCCTGGGATTCAATTTCTGAGAAGGATGGAAACGGCTCAATGTCTTTCCCGGCTCCAGCGGCTGTGCTCCCGGGCCGAGTATTGCCGGAGCGACGTGCGCCGCAAGGCCTTGCGCGACCTGGAAGGGAACGAAGCGGCGGCCGATGCCGTGGTGGAGGCCCTCGTGCGTGAACGCTACGTGGACGACGCCCGTTACAGCCGGGCCTTTGCGCGGGAAAAGGCGTCCCTGCAGGGCTGGGGCCCGGTGAAAATCCGTTTTCAACTGCGGGGGAAGGGGATTGCCGATGCCCTCATCGATGACGCCCTGGAAGAAGTGGACACCGATTCTGCCGCCGATAAGCTGGAGCGGCTGCTGGCTGCCCGGTCCCGTCAGTTGGAAGGGGATCCCCAAAAGCGGCTCAAACTGCTGAAGTTCGCCCTGGGGCGCGGTTATGCCTATGATCAGGTGGAGCAGGCCCTGGCCCGCCTCAAAGAAGGCGGTTCCCGCTAATAATCTTCGATGTTATAGCGCATGAGGATGTCCATGTGCATGTAGTTGTCCGTCTTGTCGGGCAGGCGCTGGAGGACGATGCGGTCTGACAGGGCCTGGATGGCCTGTTGCAGCTGCTCTTCCGGATGCTGGGCGATGAGCATGGTGACGGTGCCCCGCCGCAGGGCGGACAGGTTGGCCCCCAGGTTGTCAAATCCCACCACCCGCCGCGCGGCGACCGGGTGTCTTTCCAGATAGGGGACGATGAGGTGGATGCGGGAATTGAACATCACGATATGGCGCACGTCCGGGAATTCGGTGAAGAAGGCATCCAGGGCGGCGTCTGTGGCCGCGGGGTCCGACGGGTCGATGAACAGGCTCCGGATGGTGCAGGCGGGATTGTGCTCCAGCATGTAATCCATGAAACCGGCGCGGCGATGCACGGTGGGGTCCGACTGCCGCTGCTTGTCCCGCATCACCCGCACGATGAGCACCTCTTTCACGCTTTCCCCGCCGGTGAGCATGTCGGCACACAGATAGCCGCTTTTGTAGGCCGGAATGCCGAAAAAGGCCAGGTAGCCGCTTTCCTCCGGCTTGGTATCCACAAAAACGTAGGGGATTCCCCGCTGACGCAGGACTTGGGTGAAAACCTGGGTTTCGTACTGGAACATGGGGGCGATGACCACCCCGTCCGGTTCGCTTTCGAGCAGGGCGGCCCAGGTGCTGCGGAATGAGTCGGCGCTGTACTGGTCGTAAGTGAACACCCGGGCCACCACGGCCATGGGCTTCATGAGGGCCTCGGCTTTGCGCACGCCGCTTTCGGCCAGTTCCCAGTAGGAACCCGGTTCCGGGGAGGGGAGAAGGACCGCCACGGTGCGCTCTTTTCCCTTGGCCAGCAGGGAGGCATACAGGTTGGGTTCGTAGCCCAGTTCCCGGATGACGGCCATCACTTTTTCGTAACTTTTCCGGGAAACTTCTCCGCGGTTGTGCAGGACGCGGTCCACGGTCCCTTTCGAAAGACCGGTGAGGCGGGCGATGTCGTTGATGGTGGTTTTTTCCATGGCGGCCGGGCTGTGAGTACCCGGCAAAAGTACGAAAAAATATTGACCCGTACAAAGAATTGTTTTGAAATTTTCGTGCTCGGTAACGGATGCCTCCCAGTGCGCTGGAAGGTCGATTTTGAAATTTGTTGAAAAAATTTCCGTGCACGGTAACGGAAAATCGAAATAAAGTCCTATCTTTGTGGCGTAACCTGTAGAACCGATAGCCAATGAACGCCTTCAAATGGACCCTTCTCGCAGCCGGAATCCTGTTTCTGGCCGCCTGTTCAAGCGCTCCTTTCTCCATGCCCCGCGTCCAGGAGCCTTCCATTCCGTCCCGCCAGGTGGTGCTCACGGATTTTGGCGGCGTCGGGGACGGCGTTACCCGCAATACCGAGGCCTTCAGCCAGGCCATCGAGGCCCTGGCCCAGAAGGGCGGTGGAACGCTGGTGGTCCCCGCCGGCATCTGGCTCAGCGGTCCTGTCGGCCTCAAAAGCCATATCCGCCTCTATCTGGAAAAAGACGCGATCCTCTGCTTCGATCCGGATCAGTCCCTCTATCCCATCATCGATACCAATTTCGAGGGCCTGGACGTGAGGCGCTGCCTGTCTCCCATCCATGCCGAGGGGGCCACGGATATTGCCATTGCCGGCGAAGGCATCATTGACGGAAACGGGGATGCCTGGCGGGAAGTGAAACGCCGCAAGGTGGGGGATGACCACTGGAAGGCCCTCCTGAAAAGAGGAGGCGTGCTCTCGGAAGACGGCAAGGTCTGGTTCCCGGATGAAGGATACCGGAAAGCCCGCGCCACGGCCGGTTCCCTGAACAAACCGTCCGACGACCTGGACGAGCTGGAAATCAAGACCTTCCTCCGGCCGGTGCTCGTGAGCCTGCGCCAGTGTGAGCGGGTGCTCCTGGAAGGGGTTACCTTCCAGAACTCACCCTGCTGGAACCTCCATCCGCTCTGGTGCAAGCATGTAACCATCAGAAATATAACTGTTCGCAATCCGCACTATTCCGCCAACGGGGACGGCATTGACATTGACGGCTGTGAGAACGTGATTCTGGAGGATTCCAGTTTTGACGTGGGGGACGACGCCATCTGCATCAAGTCGGGCAAGGACGAGGACGGCCGCCGGCACGGCATTCCCTGCCGCAACATCGATATCCACGGCTGCACGGTCTATCACGGCCACGGCGGCTTTGTGATTGGCAGCGAGATGAGCGGCGGGGTGGAGAACATCCGGGTGAGCCATTGCCGTTTCATTGGCACGGATGTGGGACTGCGTTTCAAGAGCGCCCGCGGCCGCGGCGGACTGGTCCGCGACATCTGGTGTGACCATATCTATATGAAGGACATCGTGGCCGAGGCCATTACCTTCAATCTCTATTATGCGGGCGTGAGCGCTACGGAAAGGGTCCCTTCTGTCACGGGTTCATCCGGTTCAGATGCCCCTTTCGGAGCAAATAAAGAGGCCGCCGTACCGGAGGTCGACGAAACTACGCCGGAGTTCCGCGACATCCATTTTGCCGATATCGTCTGCGCCGGGGCCCGGCAGGCTATCTTTGTGAACGGGCTGCCGGAGCAGCCGCTCCGCGATGTGGATTTTACCCGCTGCGTTTTCTGGGCCCGGAAGGGTGTGGAAATCCATCATGCCCAAAACCTGACCTACCACGAGGTACGCGTTAACGGAGAAGCCCTATGAAACGATTGATCCTGCTTGCCGCCGTCTGGCTTGTCGCCAGCTCTTTCACCATCCACCTGATGGGGGACAGCACCATGGCCGAGAAAGACCTTCCCCGCGCCGGGGCGGAACGCGGCTGGGGCATGATGTTCCAGAACTTCCTGGATCCGGACCAGGTGCAGGTGGTCAATTACGCCCGGAATGGCAGCAGTACCAAAAGTTTCATGGACCAGGGCCTATGGGACAAGGTCTATGCCGCCCTCTGCCCCGGGGATTACGTGTTCATCCAGTTCGGCCATAATGATGCCAAGAAGGGCGATCCGTCCCGCTATGCCGATGCCTGGGGCGCCTACCAGGACAATCTGCGCCTGTTCATAGAAGCGGTTCGCGGAAAAGGCGCCACCCCTGTGCTCCTGACCCCGGTGGCCCGCCGCTGGTTCAAAGGGGGGAAACTGGACCGTGGCTGTCACGGGGACTATCCCGCTGCCATGAAAGCCGTAGCCCGGGAAAAGGGCGTGACGCTGCTGGACATCACCACGGAGTCCATGGACTGGCTGGAAAGCCTGGGCGATGAAGCCTCCCGGGCCTGTTTCATGATTTCCACCGGCAAGGACGACAACACCCATACCGTGGCCTCGGGTGCCCGGAAGGTGACCGAACTGGTGTGTGCCGACATCCGGCGGCAGCTGCCGGAGCTGGCCCCTTACCTGCGTCATCCCCATATTGTCGTTTCGCAGGACGGCCATGGCGACTACCTTACGGTGCAGGAGGCCGTGAACGCCATTCCCGATTACAGCCACAAGGAGATTACGGAGGTCTATATCCGCAAGGGCGTTTACAAGGAAGAGGTGAGCATTCCGCACACCAAGTTCCGGGTGCATTTCCGGGGCGAGGACGCGGCGCAGACGGTCATTACCTATGACAAATATGCCAAAAAGAACTGGCCCGGCCGGGATTTCCCCATGGGAACCAGCGGCAGCGCCTCCATCTACATCCATGCCAGCTACATTACCTTTGAAGACCTCACGTTTGAGAATTCGGCCGGCGAAGGCAAGGAGATCGCCCAGGCTGTGGCGGTGTTCACAGACGGGGATTTCCTCTTTTTCAACCGCTGCCGTTTTCTGGGAAACCAGGATACCCTCTACACCTACGGCCGCTTTGGCAAGTTCGGCGGCATCAAGCGCAATTATTTCAAGGACTGTTACATAGAAGGGACCACGGATTTCATCTTTGGCACCTCCATCGCCTATTTCGAGGGCTGCACCATCCATTCCAAAAAGAACAGTTACGTCACGGCGGCCTCCACGCTGCCGGGCCAGGCCTACGGCTATGTTTTCAAAGACTGCCGGCTCACGGCCGCGCCCGGGGTGGAAAAATGCTATCTGGGACGTCCCTGGGGTGCCTACGCCAAAACCGTGTTCATCCACTGCGAACTGGGCGGGCACATCCTGCCGGAGGGCTGGCACGACTGGGAGAAGGACGGCAAGCCGGACACCAAAAAGAACTCCTTCTATGCCGAATACGGGAACTTTGGCCCGGGAGCCCGGGGGCCCCGCGTGAAGTGGGCACACACCCTGAAGGCCAGGGACCTGGCCGACTATACTTTTGAAAAAGTCATGTATCAGCAGGAGGACGGCATGGTCTGGAATCCTTACGAAAATAAATGATTATGAAAAGATTAGGCATACTTCTTCTCGCTGCCTTGACCGCCTGCACGGCCAAGGCGCCGCTGTCCTGGCGCGTTGTGGAGTCGGAAATGGCGCGCTGCCCGGAGGCCAGCTTCCTGGACGGTCAGGAAGGGAAACTCAAGTGGAACTATACCACCGGCCTGGAGCTCAAGGCTTTCCTGGATGCCGATTCCGTGAAGGCCCTGCCCTATGTGGATGCCTGGTACGATGCCATCATCGACGACGAGGGCCGCATCTACAAATACAAAAAGAGCCATTATTCCCTGGACCATATCTGCCCGGGGCGCACGCTGTTCCGGCTTTATGACCTCACCGGGAAGCCGAAGTACCGTGCCGCCATGGATACCCTCTACAGCCAGTTGCAGGCGCAGCCCCGTACCGCCGACGGCGGCTTCTGGCACAAGGCCATCTATCCAGGCCAGATGTGGCTGGACGGCCTGTACATGGCCCTGCCTTTCTATACCGAATATACCAACCGCTATGTGAAGGACAGCCTGCAGCGGGCGGCCAATTATGCCGATATCGTGCACCAGTTCACCCTCATCTACGGACATACCTTCGACCCCGTGACGGGGCTGCTGCGCCATGCCTGGGATTCGACCCGGGAGATGTTCTGGTGCGATCCCGAAACCGGACAGAGCGCCCACGCCTGGGGCCGGGCCATGGGCTGGTATGTGATGGCCCTGGTGGATGTGGCCGAACGCCTGCCCGACGGGCCCGGCAAAGACACCCTGGCCCAGCTGCTCACGGTGGTGTACGGCTCGCTGTCCCTCTATGCCGATGCGGCTACGGGCATGTGGTATCAGGTGCTGGACAGTCCTTACCGGGAAGGCAACTACCTGGAAGCCACGGCCAGCGCCATGTTCGTCTACGGCTGGCTCAAGGCGGTCCGCCTGGGCCTGCTGGGCAGCCGCGACGCGGCGGTCCAGGCCTATGACGGCCTGCTCAAGACGTTTGTCACGGAAGAAGGCGGCCTGGTGAACCTGAACCGCTGCTGCGAAGTGGCCGGCCTGGGCGGCAAACAGCAGCGCCGGGGCGACTTCAGCTACTATATCAGTGAACCGGTTCGCGCCAACGATCCCAAGGGCATCGGCCCCCTCATCTGGGCGGCGCTGGAATATGAACAATTATGAAGAAGATGTACCTGATTGTCCTGTTAGCCTGTCTGCTTTCTTCCTGCGGCGGCTCCGGTAAGGTGCAGCCCGAAAACCAGGCCCCGGCCGCGCCGGAGGGCCTGGCGCTCCATGGCAGTGCCACCGAGACGGCCCTCACCTTCCAGTGGAAAGCCGTGAGCGGTGCCGATTCCTACGCCTGGGTGCTTACCCAGGGGGGCTCTCCGGTGCGGGAAGGCAGTGTTGCTACGCGGAATGTCACCGTGGACGGCCTGGTGAAGGCCACCGACTACCGTTTTGGCGTGAAGGCTGTCAACGCGCACGGGGAATCGGCCTATAGCTGGACCGACGCCCGGACGGCAGGGGAGGAGGTGGTTCCTCCGGGCCCCGGCCCCGATCCCACCGGCATTACGTATGAAGATTTTGCCATCCCTTCCTGGGAGGAAGACGGGGTTGCCCGGGCCTTCCCCGGGGCCGAGGGCGGCGGCATGTACACCACCGGTGGCCGCGGCGGCCAGGTAATCCATGTGACCAACCTTAACGACAAGGGCGCGGGGTCCCTTCGCGCTGCCATCGAGACCAAGGGCGCCCGCACCATTGTCTTCGACGTGGCGGGAATCATCGAACTGCAGTCGGCCCTTCCCATCCGGAACGGGGATGTCACCATTGCGGGCCAGACGGCCCCCGGTGACGGCATCTGCCTGAAAAACTATACCCTGCAGGTGCGCGCCAGCAACGTGGTCATCCGCTTTATCCGCTGCCGCATGGGGGATGAGAAAAAGACGGAGGACGATGCCATAAACCTGAATGCCAGCGACGACAACCTGTCCCGCATCATTATCGACCACTGCTCCCTGAGCTGGTGTACGGACGAGTGCGGCAGTTTCTACGGGATGACGGATTTCTCCCTGCAGTGGTGCATCCTCTCGGAGAGCCTCCGCAATTCCATCCATGACAAGGGAAAACACGGCTACGGCGGACTCTGGGGCGGCTGCAACGCCACCTACCACCACAACCTCCTGGCCCATCACGACAGCCGCAACCCCCGGCTGGACCACGACTACCTGAGCCTCCTCAAGGGGCCGGTGAGCCTGGTGAACAATGTGATCTACAACTGGGGCGACAACGGTACCTACGGCGGCGAGAGCGCCAATGACCGGGGCGAATACCGCCAATACAACCTTATCAACAATTACTACAAACCCGGTCCCGCCACGGCTTCCGGCAAGGTCCGTTTCCTGGATCCCTGGACCAAAGCCTGTGACAACTGCACCAAGAAAACCGGCTGCAGCACCATCGTTCCCGGCCATTTCTTTATGGACGGCAATTACATGGCCGGTAACGCCACCCAGACGGCCGACAACTGGACGGGTACCACCGCCAATGCTGCCACGGTGGAGCAGATCAAGGCCACCGAAGCCTTTGATTATACCCTGAATTCCACCAGGATGGGTATCCACTCGGCCCAGGAGGCCTTTACCCGGGTGCTGGATTATGCCGGCGCCTCCCTCAAACGGGATGCCGTGGACGGGCGCATCGCCCGGGAAACCCGCAGCGGCAGCTACACCTACGAAGGCTCCAAGGGCTCGACCAAGGGCTTTATCGACACCCAGTCCGACGTGGGCGGCTGGCCCGCCTATAGCGGTACGGCCCAGGCCGACAGCGACGGCGACGGCATTCCGGACGCCGTGGAGGATGCCTGGGGCCTGAACAAGGCCAGCGCGGCCGACGGTGCGGCCGTGAGCCTGGACAAGCACGGACGTTACAGCAACCTGGAAATGTATCTGCATTACCTGGTGCGGGAGATTGTCTCCGGTGCCGGGGCAGGCGCTGCATACAGACACATAAAATAATCCATAACCAAACTAATTAACTAAACAACCCCATGAAAAATCCAGTTAAGAAACTCTTCCTTGCGCTTCTGGGACTGGGCGTAGCATGGTCGGTATCGGCCCAAACCACCATCAAAGGTGTGGTGACGGACGAAAACGGCGAACCGCTGATCGGGGCGGGTGTGATGGTCGAAGGGACCTCCACCGGCACGGTCACCGGACTCGACGGCGACTATGTGCTCACCGTGCAACCCACAGCAGAGAATCTGGTGTTCTCGTTCATCGGCCTGGCCGACCAGGTGGTCCCCATCGACGGACGGACGGAAATCAACGTAGTCCTTCATGCCGACCAGACCTTCCTGGACGAGGTCGTGGTGGTGGGTTACGCCACCGTCAAACGCCGCGACCTGCTTGGTTCCGTGGCCTCCGTAGGTTCCGACAAGCTCACCGAGCAGCCCGTGACCTCCGTGTCCCAGGCCCTCTCCGGCCGCATGGCCGGTGTCTCCGTGGTCACCACGGAAGGTGATCCGGACGCCGACATCAAAATCCGCGTGCGCGGCGGCGGTTCCATCACCCAGGACAACAGCCCGCTGTACATCGTGGACGGTTTCCCGGTGGAATCCATCAACGACATCCCGTCTTCGGAAATCCAGTCCATCGACATCCTGAAGGACGCTTTTTCCACCGCCATCTACGGTTCCCGCGGCGCCAACGGCGTTGTGATCGTGACCACCAAGGGCGCCGAGAAAGGCCAGAAGGTATCTGTCAAGTTCAATACCTACTATGGGCTCAAGCGGATGGCCAACAAGGACGCCATCCAGGTGATGGACGCCGAGAACTTCGTCAAGTTCCAGTACGAACTGGGTTCCCTGCGCGACAACCTCTCCGACGTGTACAATCCCTACTTCGGCACCTTTGCCGATATGGACATGTACTTCGGTATGCCCACCAACGACTGGGTGGACGCCGTATTCGGCCAGACCGGCAATACCTGGAGTACCGACTTCTCGGTTTCCGGCAGCGGGGAGAACTACAACTGGTCCGTGGGCTATGCCCATCTGGGCGAGAAAGCCATCATGCTGGGTTCCAACTATGTGCGTGACAACCTGAGCTTCAAGGGCAATTTCAAGACCTCCAAGACCACGTCCCTGGACCTGAACATGCGTTATTCCCGCACCAAGATCCGTGGCGCCGGCGCCAATTCCATCAACGACAATTCCGGCCAGACTTCCAGCAACGGCCGTCTCAAGCACGCCGTCCTGTATTCGCCCATCCCCGTGTCCAGCAACCTGGCCGGCGAGGATGACGAAGAGAATTTCGGCGACGCCGTGCAGCCCCTGCTGGCGGTGAGGGACAATGACCAGCGCCGTACGCGTACCACCTGGAACGCCAACGCCGCCTTCAACTGGACCATCGTGGACAACCTGCGCCTGAAGATTGACGGCGGCCTGGAGGAATACCGCCAGACCGACGACCGTTTCTACGGCATGAGCACCTATACGGTGTATAACGCCGGCGCTGGCGGCCCCGCTTCCATCTACACCGATGTGAACCGCCGCCGCCTGCGCAACGCCAATACGCTCTCTTACAATTTTGCCAACATCCTTCCGGAAGATCATACGCTGGATGTGCTGGTGGGTGAGGAACTTACCTATTCCAAGAGCAGCACCACCACCATGAGCGTAACCGACCTCCCGGCGTTCTTCGGCGCCGAGATGGCCTGGAACTTCCTGAGCTCCGGCGCCCCCGCCGGCGTGCAGAACTATTACAATCCGGACGATGTCCTGCTGTCCTTCTTCGGCCGCGTGAACTATGACTACAAGCACCGGTATTCGGTGGGCGCCACCCTCCGTGCCGATGGTTCGTCCAAGTTCGGTCCGGGCAACCGCTGGGGCTTCTTCCCGTCGGCCGCCGCTTCCTGGACCATCTCCAACGAGCCTTTCATGGAAGGTTCCCGGAGCTGGCTGGAGCAGTTGAAACTCCGCTACAGCTTCGGTTCGGCCGGTAACAACAACATTCCCGCCGGCTATATCACCAAGGTCTATTCGGCCTACGCCACCACCGATCCCAAGATCACCAACCTGATCAGCACCTCGGACACCTATTGGATGGCCGGCAAGATCATGAACAATCCGGACCTCACCTGGGAAACCACCTATACGCACAACATCGGCCTGGACTTCAGCCTGCTGCAGGGAAAACTCAGCGGTAGCGTGGAGGCCTACCAGAACGATACGAAGGACCTGCTGATCCTCTATGACATCAAGGGTACCGGGTACGACAACCAGTACCGCAACATCGGTTCCACCCGCAACCGGGGCGCCGAACTCACCCTGAACATGCCCCTCGTCCAGAAGAAGGACGTGTCCCTGAATGTGTCGGCCAATATCGCCTACAACCGGAATGTGGTTACCTCGCTGGGCGGCCAGTCCTCCCTTATCCAGGGCTCCGGCTGGGCCTCTACGGAGATTACCGGCGGGGATTATCTGGTGGAAGTGGGCCAGCCCGTGGGCAACATGTACGGCTACCTGTCCGACGGTTACTATTCCGTGGACGACTTTGACTTCACCGGCGGCAAGTGGGTGCTCAAGGAGGGCCAGCCCGATGCTTCCTCCATCATCGGCCCCTCTTTCTTCCGCCCCGGCGCCATGAAACTCAAGGACCTGGACGGCGACAACAAGATCACCGATGCCGATAAACGCGTCATCGGCAACGCCATCCCGGATTTCACCGGCGGTTTCTCCTTAAACGGGTACTTCAAGGGCTTTGACTTCAGCGCCAACTTCAGCTACATGCTGGGCCAGCAGGTCTACAATGCCAACAAGATCGAATTCAACTCCTCCCGTAAGTTCACCACCCTGCGCAACCTCACCACCGACATGAACGTGGACAACCGCTGGACAAACATTGACTGGACCACGGGCGAGATTGTCAACGATCCCGAGCAGTTGCGCCAGATGAATGCCGGCAAGACCCTCTGGTCGCCGTGCATCCAGAACGCCGTGTTCAGCGACGCGGCCGTGGAGGAAGCCTCCTTCCTGCGCCTGCAGAGTGCCACCCTGGGTTACACGCTGCCGGAAAAGCTCACCGAGAAGCTGTATCTGCGCAAGATCCGTGTCTATGTGACCGGCACCAATCTGCTTTGCCTCACCGCGTACAGCGGCTTCGACCCCGAGGTCGATACGCGCCGTTCCACGCCGTTGACACCCGGTGTCGACTGCTCCGCCTATCCCAAGAGCATCGGCCTGGTGGCCGGTATTAATCTCACATTCTAAACAGGTGGCGACATGAAAAAGATTATCATACTCGTTTCGGCTCTGGTCCTGGCCTCGATGGCCCTCTCTTCCTGCGAAAAGATGCTGGACCAAAGTTCCCCTTCTACCTTTGACGATTCCGTGGTGTATGCCAACTATACGCTGGCAGAACAGACCATCTTCTCCATCCATATCGCGTTTGGCGAGCAGAACAGTTACCGCGGCCGATTCCTGCCCTGGTACGGCTTCAATACCGATATCGAGTGGTACAACTCTCCCAAGAGCGACGAGCGGACACAGATTGCCGCCTATGATGTGCGCCTGAATAACGGACAGCTCAACGACAGCAAGAATCCCTTTGCCGACATGTACAGCGCCGTGGAGCGGGCCAACCTCACCATCGAGGGCCTGCGCAAGTACGGCAACGTGGAAAAGGATGCCGATATGGCCTACCTGCTGGGTGAAGCCCTCACGCTGCGCGCCATGATCTACTACGACCTGGTAAAGGCCTGGGGCGATGTCCCGGCCCGTTTCTCCTCGCTCACCACCGAGACGCTCTTCGTGCCCAAGTCCAGCCGTGACGTGATTTTCAAACAGCTCCTGGCCGACCTGGACGAAGCCATCCCGTACCTGCCTTATCCCGGACAGTCCACCCAGACGGCCCGTACCGACCGGGTGAACAAGGTGTTCGCCGAAGGGCTCTATGCCCGTATCGCCCTCATGGCTTCCGGTTATGCCATCCGTCCCGACGACGGCATGGTGGGAACCGGCGACCTGGGCACCGTGCGCCTGAGCTCGGACGCGGACCTGTCCAAGGAAGTCCTCTATCCCAAGGCCCTGCGCTATCTGAAGGATGCCATTTCCTCCAAGACCTGCTCGCTGGAGGCCGATTATGAGACGCTCTGGCGCAATTTCAACGCCATGGACCTCACGGCCGGCAAGGAATTCCTCTTCAACATTCCTTTCGGCGCCAATGACCAGAAGGCGCGCGGCCGCTGGAACTATACCTTCGCGGTGAAGTGCGAGAATTCCTCCATTTTCGGTTACAATGTGAACCAGGGCGGCCAGGCAGGTCCCACCCCCACCACCTGGTTTATGTACGATCCCCGCGATACCCGCCGCGACGTGACCTGTGTGAACTACAAACTGGTGAAGAACGTGCTCACGCCCTCCGGCATCAACAACTGGTACTTCGGCAAGTATCGTTTCAACTGGATGACCCTCTTCCCGTACACGGGCGGTAACGACGACGGCATCAAGCCCGTGGTGATGCGTTATGCCGACGTGCTGCTGATGGCGGCCGAGATTGCCAACGAGTTGCAGGAGAACGATTATGCCAAGGATTGCCTGCTGGAGGTCCGCAAGCGGGCCTTCAAGGGGAATGAAGCTGCGGCGGAAGCCTATGTGGATGCCCTTTCCGGCAAGGATGCCTTCTTCGAGGCCATCGTCCGGGAGCGCGCCCTCGAGTTCTGCGGCGAGTTCCTCCGCAAGGCCGACCTCATCCGCTGGAACCGGCTGTACTCGGCCCTGAATGCCGAAAAGGCCAACCTGCGGAACCTGGCCTCCCTGCAGGGCGACTATGCCGCCCTGAGCGGGAATGTCTGGTACCGGGAATCCGAGGATGGCGAATCCCTGGAATTCTATGGCCTGGGCGCCGGGGAGACTTCGGCCCCCGAAGGCAACTGGGAGGTGGTTTCCGAGTACGTGAGCACCACCAAACTCAAGGATGCCGACATTGATTACCTCTTCTCGCAGCCTGATGAAGATCAGCTGAACAGGCGTCAGTTCTGGCCCATTTTCCAGTATATCGTGGACACGAGCCAGAAGACGCTGGTCAATGACTATAATTATTAGTAGAAACAGGCTAATTATGAAGATTATGAAACTGTTCCGTAATATACTCATCCCCATTGCTTTACTGGGGTCGTTGCTGCTGCATGGCTGCGTGGAGAAGGAATTCGGCGAGATCACCGACCTGAACCTGAGCCGCTGCCTGCAGCCGATGAACCTGAGCGCCCGCGTAAGCGCTTCCCTGGGCGACGTGGTCACGTTCTCCTGGGATGTCACCAAAGATGCCGAGGTCTATCTCCTCACGGTCCTCAAGTCCGACGGAAGCACCTTCCTTTCGGAAGAAGTGGCCCCGGGCGCCATTCCTTTTCAGAAGAAACTGGACGCCGACGAGAGCTATACCTTCACCGTACAGGCCCGTGCCGACGGCAAGGGTGACTCCAAGCTGGCCGAATACGGCAAGACCTTCAAGACCTTCGCCGTCAAGGACAACCTCTTCCTGAAGGTGACCGCCCGCACCGCTACCGGCATCACCCTGGCCTGGTCCAAGGACGTGGCCGATTACCTGGACGTGGACCGCATCGAATATGCGCTTCCCGGCGCCGACCAGATCCTGGGCACCAAGACCCTCTCGGCCGATGAGAAGGCCGCGGCTGCGGCTACCGTCGAAGGCCTGAATCCGGGCACCGAGTACGTGTTCATCCTCTTCTATCTGTCCGCTTCCCGCGGCCAGGTGGATGCCTGGACCACGCCTTCCACCGAGGGCTTCACCGAGGTCTCCACGCTGGATGCCCTCAAGAACGCCGTCAAGACCCAGGGCGCCCAGATCCTCCTCAAGGCGGAAGGATCCCCCTACGAGGTGGGCACGCTGGACATCGAGGCCGGCTTCACCCTGGTGGGTGAGGAATCGGTGGACGGCTCCAAACCGGTGATCCAGGGCGAATTCCAGTTCGCCGACACCTGGGCCGGCAACGGCGTATCCTTCGAAAATGTGGAACTGAGCGGCGCTCCCACCGCCCTGGCCCCTTCCGGCTACGGGTTTGCCATCCAGAACAAGAATGGCGGCGCCGTGGACAACAAGCAGATTGGCAACATCAGCTACAAGAACTGCGTGATTACCGGTTTCTTCAAGGGTCTCATCTACGAATGGGGCAAGGCGATGGTCCTGGGCGACGTGACCTATGACAGCTGCGAAATCACCGGCATCAATGCCGACGGTTCCGGCGGCGGTGACGTCTTCGACATCCGCGGCGCCACGTCCATCCAGAAGCTCAGCTTTGTGAACAACACCATCTCCACCGGTATGCGCACCTTCCTGCGTTTTGACATGGGAACCATCGGCGCCCTGGTAGTGGAGAACAATACCTGCCAGAACCTGAACCTTTCCGACAATACCAACAACGTGGGCTTCTTCGGCCTGCAGATCGTTCCCGGCAGCACATCCTTCAAGAACAACCTGTTCCTGGATATGACCGCCGAGAAGGCCATGCTGGGCAGTGCCGCCATGACCGAGGGCGCCTATAAGTACAAGACGCCGGACGATCTGGCCCTGGCCGCTGCCAACAACTGGTACTTCAACGTGGTTTCCACCTACTTCAACGACGCCTGGCCGGCCAGTAAGACGGGTTTCAGCCAGCTCGAAGCAGCTCCCTGCTACAATGCCCCCGCGGGCCTGTACAACATCCTGCCCGACTCCGAGATCGCCGGCAAGAAGGTGGGCGCTCCCAAGTGGTGGACCCCTTACGTGGAAGAGCCCGAAGACCTGACGCAGGACGTCCTGCCCGGCGCCCATACCTGGGATCTGGGCAATGCCAAGTTCTTCTCCGGCACCATCAAGAAGCAGATGGTCCGCGACGGCCTGCTCCTTAGCGGCAGCGAAGAGACGCCCATCGTGGCCGCCGATGCCATGCTGGGCTTCGAGAACGCCGCCGTCACCAACCGTTACGGCGTTCCCACCAGCGGCTATGTGGCCTTCAAGGTGGACGGCCCCGGCTCCGTGGTGGCCCGTGCCGCTGGTGAAGGTACGGCACACCTGGTGGTGGCCATCCAGCCGCTGGAAGGAGGTGACCTCATCGTCAAGGGCGGTGTTTCGCCCGTGGCCGATGCGCCCGCCACCCAGAAGATCCTGGTGAGCGACATTTCCGAAGCCTCCTGGGTGTATGTCTATCCTTCGGGCCCTGTGGCCCTGGCCCAGCTGGCCTGGTCCAAGGACCTGTCCCAGGTGAATACGGCCCTGCCTGCCCCGCAGCCCAAGGCCACGCCTTCTTCCTTCACGGCCGGTGAGGCTACGGATGTGACCATTTCCTGGGATGCCGTGGACAACGCCGCTGGTTATTCCGTGGTGTTCAGCGGCAAGACCTACGCCGCCGACGGCCTCTCCTACGTGATCGAGGGCAAGACCACGGCCATGCTGGATGCCGGCAGCTACGAGGTGGCGGTTTATGCCAACCCCGGTAAGGAAGACATCTACAACACCCAGTCCGAAGCCGGCAAGGCCGCCTTCGCCGTGCTGCCCGCCGGCGGCGCTGAGGAAAGCGCCGAATTCGTGGTGGACAATGTGGACGACCTGCTGTCGGCCATCGCCGCCGGCAAGGACGCCATCACCCTCAAGTACAGCGACACGCCTTATGAGATTGGCAAACTCACCGTTACCGCCCCGCTGCACCTGAGCGGCCAGACCGTGGACGGGAAGAAGACCCCGGTTAACGTGAGCATCACCCTTAGCGGGGAGATCGGCGGCAGCGTGATCCTTCGGAACCTGGATATCACCAGCACCGACGCCGGCAGCGCCGTCTCCGTCCTCCTGGATGACAAGACCTCGGCCGAGACCGCTCCCGTCGCTGACACCGTGGCCATCTACGACAGCAACCTGCATGGCACCAAGGCCCTGTACGACAACTCCGGCAAGGCCGTCTCCAACATCCAGTACGTGATCTTCAAGGGCAACCTGATCACCGACAGCTCGGCCGGCGCCGACTACATTGACATGCGTGCGGGCGCCCACCACAATTTCGTGTTCGAAAACAACACCGTGGCCAACAGCTGCCGTACCGTCTTCCGTACCGATGCAGGCCATGAGATGAACACGGCCCTCATCAAGAACAACACCTTCTACAAGGTGGCCACCAATTCCACCAGCAAGGACAACAACGGCATCCTGCACATCCGCAGCGCCGCCGGTGCAGGCCTCTACAGCTATGAACTGGTGAACAACTTCTTCTATTCCATCCTCATCGATCCCGAAAACCTGCCCGGTCACGCCAACGGCTTCCCGAAGCTCAAGAGCGGCAGCGGACTGGTCCCTTCGGTGATCCGGAACAACTACTTCTTCAACTGCGAGGAAACCCTGGCCGACTATTCCTTCTGGAAGAACCTGAGCAAGGAAGACGCCATCCGCGAGGGCGGCGCCATCCTCCCGGCCGATCCTTGCAAGGACGCCGCCAACCTGGACTTTACCCTCACCAACGGCGTGATGATGAACGCCGGTGTGGGCGATCCCCGCTGGAATGCCATGGCCGGCAGCACGCCCTCCGCTGAAATCACCGTTTCCGACGTGGACGGCCTCCTGACGGCTATCTCGGCCGGTAAGAAGACCATCTCCCTGGCTCCCGGTACCTACGATCTTACCACCGTGCCCGAGACCGTGACGGAAGTGGCTTCCGGCAAGATTACGCTGGTTTCCCCGCTCAATCTGGTGGGACAGGAAGGCGTGGTGTTTGTCGGCGGCTTCATCTGCAAGGCCGGCGTCACCGACTTCTCCGTGAGGAACGTGAAACTGGACGGCGCGAAGGCCGTTGACAACGTATTCGAGATTGCCGACGCCGCCGTGGCCATGAACGCCTTCTCCGTGAAGGACTGCGAAATCACCGCCTACAAGAACCGCCTGTTCTACATGAACGTGACCGGCGCCGTGACCTCCGTGGAGTTTGAGAATGTGCTGGTCTCCGGTGTGGAAGGCGCCGATTTCACCAGCGGTGACTTCATCGATGTGCGCAAGGGCACCCTGACCGCCCTGAAGGTGCGTGCCTGTACCTTCGCCAACGCCATCCGTACCTTCGCCCGCATCGACGCCGCCGTGGCGTGCGAGTCCATCCTGGTGCAGAATAACACCTTCTACCACAACAGCTTCGTTGACAGCAAGGACAACAACGGTATCTTCCATGTGCGCAGCACCTCCGCCCTCGCAGGCGGCCACATCGACGTGAAGGACAACCTGTTCGTGAACATGCACCGCGCGGCCGAGGCGCCCGCCCAGGCCCAGGGCTTCCCGAAACTGGTTTCCAAGGCCTCTTCCGCCCTGGGTATGCCCAATTTCAGCCACAACTACTTCGCCGATGTGGAGACCACCGAGAACAATACCGACACCGAGTACAGCTGGTGGGCCTACAGCCCGCAGGAAACCGCCACCGCCGGATTCGGCGTGGTCCTGACGGCCGATGTGTTCCGGGATGCCGCCGCCGGTGACTTCACCGTGGTGCATTCTCTGGTGGCCAGTGAAGGCGTGGGCGACCCCCGCTGGATCAAGAACGCTCCCGCAGCAGGCGAGCCCTTCAAGGTGGCCAATGTGGAAGAGCTGGCCACGGCCCTCGATGCCGGCAAGCAGGTAATCTCCCTCACCGGGGATTCCTACGACCTCACTACGCTCGAGACGGCTTCTTCCGGTGTCATTACCCTGAGCCAGGGACTTACCCTGCAGGGTGTGACCCGTAACGGCGTCAAGCCGGAGGTGAAGGGCGGCTTCAAGCTGGCCATGACCGAAGGCGACTTCGTCCTGGAAAATGTGCGCCTGAACGGTGTCTATGACAACGCCGGCGCCGAGGCCAAGGTGGGCAATATGGTCGATATCGATGCGAACGCCGTGGTGGGTACCATCGGCCTCCGCGACAGCGAGATCTACGGATACGCCAACCGCCTGGTGAGCGGCTCCGGAGAGTCTGTGGTGGAGCAGCTGGAGGTAAGCGGCCTGCTGGTGCACGATTTCGGCACCAGCGGCGACTTCATCGACTTCCGCAAGGGCTCCCTGGGCTACGTAGTGGTGCGCGGCAACACCTTCTGGAACGGAATCCGTACCTTCCTCCGCGTGGATGCGGCTGTCAACAGCGGTGCCGTCCTGGTAGAGAACAACACCTTCTACAACCTCTGCGCCGTGGACAGCAAGGACAACAACGGTATCCTGCATGTGCGTTCCACCAGCGCCGTGGCGCCGGCTTCCCTGACGGATGCCGCCCGCCGCGTGATGGTGCGCCGGAACATCTTCGCCGCCATGCACAGGACCGCCGAAACGCCTTCCAACGCGGCCGGTTTCCCGAAACTGGTGAGCACGGCCTCCGAGAAGATCAAGCATCCCTATGTCACCGACAACCTCTTCTTCGACATCGATACCGTCGAGCCTTACAGCTGGTGGAACACCATGACCGCCGAAGACATCGAGGCCGCCGGACAGGTGCTGGAGGAGACCCCGTTCAGCGCCGATCCCGCCACGGGCAAGTTCACCGTGAAGGGTGCCTATAAGGGCTACGGCGACCCCCGCTGGTAGTTGATTCATTAAGGAGGCGGGGCCTGACCGTCCCGCCCCCTTCCACAGAAAACTAATTATATAAAGAAATGAGTTTTATCAACGAAGATTTCATGCTGCAGACCAAGACTGCACGCAGGCTGTTCCACGAGCATGCCGAGCACATGCCCATCATCGACTATCACTGCCACCTGGTGCCGGAGCAGATTGCCCGGAACATCCAGTTCCAGGACATCACCCAGCTCTGGCTGGTGGACGGTCACTACGGCGACCACTATAAATGGCGCGCCATGCGGGCCAACGGCGTCTCCGAGGAATACCTCACCGGCGGCACCAAGACTTCCTGGGAGACCTTCCAGAAATGGGCCGAGACCGTTCCCTATACCATGCGGAACCCGCTTTATCACTGGACGCACCTGGAGCTCTCGCGTGTATTCGGCATTGACAAGCTGCTGGGCCCTGATACGGCCCGGGAAATCTTCGAGGAGTGCAATGCCAAGCTCGCCACGCCCGAATTCCGCGGCCAGGCCCTCATCCGCCGCTTCGGCGTGGAGGTGGTGTGCACCACCGACGACCCGGCCGACGACCTCCGCTGGCACAAGATGATCGCCGAGCATCCCTTCGGCACCAAGGTCATCCCCGCCTGGCGGCCCGACAAAGCCATGGCCATCGAGGATCCCAAAGCCTATAAGGAGTATCTCAAGAAACTGGGGGAGGCCGCCGGAAAGGAGATCGACTCCTACGCCGACCTTCTGGAGGCCCTGAAGAAACGCCACGATTTCTTCGGCTCCATGGGCTGCAAGCTCTCCGACCACGGCCTGGAGACCTTCTATGCAGTCGACTACAAGCAGCTGGAAATCGAGGCCATCTTCAAGCTGGTCCTGCTGGGCCGCACGCCCTCCGAGCTTGAACTGAACAAGTTCCGGAGCGCCTTCCTGCACGACATGGCCGTGATGGACGCCGAAGCCGGCTGGGCCCAGCAGTTCCATGTGGGCGCCATCCGCAACAACAACTCCAAGATGTTCCGCCTTGTGGGCCCGGATACCGGCTACGATGCCATCCATGACCTGCCCACGGCGGCGGCCGGCCACAAGTTCTTCGACCGCCTGGCCGCGGAGGACAAGCTCGCGAAGACCATCCTCTACTGCCTCAATCCCAAGGACAACGAGGTGATGATGACCATGGCCTATACCTTCAACGACGGCACCTTCCCCGGCAAGATGCAGTTTGGCAGCGGCTGGTGGTTCCTGGATCAGGAGGACGGCATGCGCAAGCAGATGAACGCCCTCAGCACCCTGGGCCTGTTCTCCCGCTTCGTGGGCATGCTTACCGACAGCCGCAGCTTCATCTCCTATCCCCGCCATGAGTATTTCCGCCGCATCCTCTGCGATGTCCTGGGCAAGGACGTCGAGGAAGGGAAACTCCCGGCCTCCGAGCTGCCCCGCATCGGAGAGATGGTGGAGGATATCTGCTACAACAATGCAAAGAACTATTTCAACTTCTGATATGAAGTATATCAAGATTAACCCGGCCGACAATGTGGCGGTGGCGCTCCAGGACCTCTCCCAAGGGGAGGCCGTCGAGGGCGTGACGCTGGTGACGGACGTGCCCCGGGGCCATAAGGCGCTCCTGCGGGACCTCAGGGCGGGGGAGAACGTGATCAAGTATGGTTTTCCCATAGGCCATGTCACCCGTGACGTTCCTGCGGGGAGCCTGGTGGACCATACCTGCATCAAGACCAACCTGGAAGGCCTGCTGGAATACCAGTACGAGCCGGAGATGGCCGGTCAAGCCGGCCATGACGGTGGGGAGGGTGAGCGTCATGCCCGGCTTGACCGGGCATCCCATACCTTCCGGGGCTACCGCCGCTCAGACGGCCAGGTGGGCATCCGGAATCAGATCTGGGTGATTCCCACCGTGGGCTGCGTGAACGGCATCTGCCAGCAGATCGTGGACCGCTTCAAGGCAGAGAACCCCGGCCACGACGGCGTGGATGCCATTGTGGCTTTTCCGCACAATTACGGCTGCTCCCAATTGGGCGCCGACCACCAGAACACCCGTACCATCCTTGCCGACATGGTGCATCATCCCAATGCCGGCGGCGTGCTGGTGGTTTCCCTGGGCTGTGAGAACAACCAGCTGGATGCGTTCCGCACCCTGGTGGGCCCGGTGGATGAAAGCCGGGTGAAGATGTTCGTGTGCCAGCAGGTGGAAGATGAGGTGGCCTACGGCGTGCAGCAGCTTCGGGAAATCTATGCCGTGGCCTCGAAGGATGTGCGCGAGGACGTGCCGGTGAGCGAACTGCGCGTGGGCCTCAAATGCGGCGGCTCCGACGGCCTGTCCGGCATTACGGCCAATCCGCTGCTGGGGGTGTTCTCCGACGCTCTCGTAGCGCAGGGCGGCACCACGGTGCTCACCGAGGTGCCCGAGATGTTCGGCGCGGAAACCATCCTCATGAACCGCTGCCAGGACCGCGCCACCTTTGACAAGACCGTGCACCTGATCAACGACTTCAAGGAGTATTTCATGAAACAGGGGATGCCCGTGTACGAGAATCCTTCGCCCGGCAACAAGGCCGGCGGCATCTCCACCCTGGAGGAGAAGTCCCTGGGCTGCACGCAGAAATGCGGGAGCAGCCTGGTGCGGGGTGTATTGGGATACGGGGAACGCCTGCAGGTGAAGGGCCTTAACCTTTTGTCGGCCCCGGGGAATGACCTGGTGGCCTCTACGGCCCTGGCCGCCGCCGGATGCCAGCTGGTGCTCTTTACCACCGGCCGCGGCACGCCCTTCGGCAGTTTTGTCCCCACCATGAAGATCGCTACCAATACGCCCCTGGCGCAGGGGAAACCCGCCTGGATAGATTTCAACGCCGGTGTCCTGGCCCAGGGCGAGCCCATGGACCAGGTGGCCGCGCGCTTTACGGAATATGTATTGGCCGTGGCTTCCGGCGAGGCCGTGAACAACGAGAAGCATGGCGTCCGCGAGATTGCCATTTTCAAGACAGGAGTAACATTATAAAATCTATAAAATGGAAAAACTAAACCGCACTTCCGCCCCGCAGGCGAAGCGTTACACCGAGAAGGTGATCCAGTTTGGCGAAGGCAACTTCCTTCGCGCGTTCATCGAGTGGATTATCTGGAAGACCAACCAGAAGACCGATTTCAACGGTTCCGTGGTGGTGGTCCAGCCCATTGAGAAAGGCATGGTGGGCTGGCTCAACGAGCAGGACGGCCTCTATCACCTCAATCTCCAGGGACTCCAGAACGGGGAACCCGTGGATAGCGTGGACCTGATTGACGTCATTTCCCGCGGCCTGAATCCCTATGAGGATTTCGCCGCCTACCTGGCCCTGGCCGAGCAGCCCCAGATCCGTTTTGTGATTTCCAATACCACGGAGGCCGGCATCGCCTTCGACCCGGCCTGCAAACTGGACGACAAGCCCGCCAGCTCCTATCCCGGCAAGCTCACCCAGCTCCTGTATCATCGCTGGGAGCATTTCAAGGGCCAGCGTGACAAGGGTCTCATCATCTTCCCCTGCGAACTCATCTTCGAGAACGGCAAGCACCTGAAGGAATGCATCCGCCAGTACATTGACCTGTGGAACCTGGACCCGGACTTCCGCGCCTGGTTCGAGGAGGCCTGCGGCGTGTACAGCACCCTGGTGGACCGGATCGTCCCCGGTTATCCCAGGGACAACGCCGCCCAGCTGTGCGAACGGGTGGGCTATCAGGACAACCTGCTGGACAAGGCCGAAATCTTCCATCTCTGGGTAATCGAGGCGCCCCGCGAGGTGGCCGATGAGTTCCCGGCCGACAAAGCCGGCCTGAATGTGCTCTTCGTTCCCTCCGAGGCTCCCTATCATGAGCGCAAGGTGACCCTGCTCAACGGTCCCCACACCGTGCTCTCCCCGGTGGGATACCTGAGCGGCCTGAATACCGTGAAGGAATGCTGCGAAGATCCGGAAGTGGGCCTGTTCGTGAAGAAAGTGATGTTTGACGAGCTCCTTCCCACGCTGAACCTGCCCAAGGACGAGCTGGAGAAGTTCGCGGCCGATGTGATGGAACGTTTCCGCAACCCGTTCGTGAAACATTTCGTCACCAGCATCATGCTCAATTCCTTCCCCAAGTTCAAGACGCGTGACCTGCCCGGCCTGAAGACCTACCTTGAGCGCAAGGGCGAGCTGCCCAAGGGCCTGGTCCTGGGCCTGGCCGGCATCTGCACCTACTACAAAGGGGGCAAGCGCGGTGAGGATGAGATCGTCCCCAACGACGATCCCAAGATCATGGGCCTGCTCAAGGACCTCTGGGCCACCGGCGATGTGCGCAAAGTGGCCGAAGGTGTCCTGGCCGACGAATTCATCTGGGCGGAGAACCTGAACGCCATCCCCGGTCTTACAGACCTTCTTACCGCCGACCTGGCCCTTATCCAGGCCAAAGGCATGCGTGAAGCCGTTAATTCCATCCTGTGATGAGTACACAAAGCAAATTGATGACCAACTGGCGCTGGTGGCTGTGCAGCCTGCTGTTCGTGGCTACCACGGTCAATTACCTGGACCGCCAGGTCCTGTCCCTTACCTACGAGGAATTCATCAAACCCGAATTCCACTGGACCGATGCCAATTACGGCACCATCACCAGCTTCTTCTCCATCTTCTACGCCATCTGCTGCCTCTTTGCGGGCAAGTTCGTGGACTGGATGGGCACCAAGAAGGGCTATCTGGTAGCCATTGGCGTATGGTCGGCCGGCGCCTGCCTGCATGCGGCGTGCGGCTGGGCCACGGCCCATATCGCCGGACTGGACTCCGTGGCCGCCATGCGGGCCGTGGAAGCCGGCTCCAACATCGCCCTGGCCATCTCCACCACCTCGGTCTATCTGTTCCTCCTGTGCCGGGGCATCCTGGCGCTGGGTGAGGCCGGCAACTTCCCGGCGGCCATCAAGGTCACGGCCGAGTACTTCCCCAAGAAGGACCGTGCCTTCGCCACTTCCATCTTCAATGCCGGCGCTTCCGTGGGTGCCCTGGCCGCCCCGCTCCTGATCCCGCCGCTGGCCCTCAAGTTCGGCTGGGAGATGGCTTTCATCATCATCGGCGGCCTGGGATTCATCTGGATGTTCTTCTGGGCCTTCATGTACGATAAGCCCGAAAAGAGCAAGCACGTGAACGAGGCCGAGCTGGCCTACATTCATCAGGACGAGATGGCCGATCAGGTCGGCCATGACGCCTCCGCGCCCGCAGTTGCCGGTGCTGCCGCTGCTGCCGCTGCTGCCGGTGCTGCCGCTGCCGCGTCCGCTACGGCCGCTGCTGCGCCCGTCACTCCCGGCACCGACCGGGAGTCCCGGACCATTCCCTTCCTGCAGTGCTTCAAATACAGGCAGACCTGGAGCTTCATCGCCGGCAAATTCTTCACCGACGGCGTCTGGTGGTTCTTCCTGTTCTGGGCCCCTTCCTACTTCAGCAACCAGTTCCATGCTCCGGCTACTTCGGGGCTGGGTCAGGGCCTCATTTTCACCCTCTACCTCATTGTGACGGTGATTTCCATCGGCGGCGGCTACCTGCCCAAGATCTTTGTGGACAAGAAGGGCATGAATCCCTATGCCGGCCGCATGCTGGCCATGCTCATCTTCGCCTTCTTCCCGCTGGCCGCCCTGCTGGCCCAGCCCCTGGGCGTCCATTTTAACTCGCCCTGGTGGCCGGCTGTCCTCATCGGCCTGGCCGGCGCGGGCCATCAGGCCTGGAGCGCCAACCTCTTCTCCACCACGGGCGACATGTTCCCCAAGAGCACCGTGGCCACCATCACCGGTATCGGCGCCATGGCGGGCGGCATCGGCTCCATGATTGTCCAATGGGTGGCCGGCCAACTCTTTACCTATGCCGAAGGGCAGGGCGCGGCCTTCCATTTCCTGGGCTTTGAAGGGAAACCCGCCGGGTACTTCATCATGTTCTGCTTCTGCGGCCTGGCCTACCTCATTGCCTGGGCCATCATGAAGAGCCTGGTGCCCAAGTACAAGCCCGTGGAAGTGTAGCCGTTTTTGTTAATGTGCTGAAACATAATAATTTGCGTGTTTTCCTTGCGGCGAAATAGCCGCAAGGAAAATTCATAAAATGCAGCGTATGAATAAGTTAATGAAAACGCTCCTGGGCGTGCTCGTCCTGATGACGGCCTGCGGAAAGACCCCGGAGAATGCGCAGCCGGCCGTGCTGGACAATCCGGAGAACCTGACCGTGAAGTCCCTGGGGACGACGGAGGTCACCCTGCAGTGGAACCCCGTGGCGGGCGCGGAAACCTACGAGTGGAAGGTGAGCGCGGCTGCGGAGATTGTGGCGTCGGGAGCGGGCCTGAAAAACCGCCATGTTACCGTGACGGGCCTGACACCCGGGACGGCGTATGTGTTCAGCGTGCGGGCGGTATCGGCCCAAGCGGTTTCGGGCTGGACGCAGCAGGACTTTACCACCGAAGGAAAAGCGCCCGGTCCGGACGATGCGCTGCGCTGCGTGGATGCGCCGCTGGTGGTGGAGGTGGGAGCCGGCGCCGTGCTGGGAAGCTCGGGCCTCATCCAGGTGTTCAGGGCCGACGGTACCCTGGTGGACCAGATTGACCTGGCCGATCTGGCCAAGGTTACGGTGCTTTCCGACGGAACTATGGTGCCTAAGGAGAGGGCATCGGCCTCCCACACGTTCATGGACGTGCTCCATAGCGGAACGGCCACCCGGAAGGTCCATTATACCCCCCTCCGTCTGAACAATGGCCAGCTTTCCATCCGGCTGCATGACGGCGTGCTGGATTTTGGCGACAGCTATTACCTCACCATGGATGCCTCCGTGGCGGGAAAGGCCGTAGGGAAGGCCGATATGCCCTTCGCTACCAAAAGGGCCCCGTCCGCGGCCACGCTTTCCGTAAAGGCCGACGGCAGCGGGGACTTCTGCACCCTGCAGGGCGCCCTGAACTACGCCTGCAAGCTGGGGAAGGACACGCCCGTGACCATCGAGGTAGGGGAGGGAAGCTATCCGGGGCTGCTTTACCTGAGGGATAAGAACCATCTCACCGTCAAGGGTGTATCGCGGGAAAAGAGCGTGATTGCCTATCCCAACAGCGAAGTGTATGCCGAGGGCTCCAGCGCCCGCTGCCTGTGGCTCGTGGAAAACTGCAACGAACTGGTGCTGGAGAATCTCACCGTCGAGAATACCTTCTATGCGGCCGATCACAAAGGCCAGGCTGAGACCATCTACTTTAACTCCGGGAGCAACGCGCACCGGCTCACAGTGGAAAACTGCGCCCTCATCTCCTGGCAGGATACCTTCCTGTGCAAAGGCGAAGTATGGGTCCATAACTGCCTCATTGCCGGCCATTGCGACTACATCTGGGGCTATCCCAAGGCCTGCCTGTTCGAGGACTGCGAGATCCGATCCCGCGCCGCCGGCTACATTGTGCAGGCGCGCGTGCCGTCCGCGTCCTGCAAGGGCTTTGTGTTCCTGAACTGTCGCCTGACGGCCGAATCCGGCGTGAAGGACGGCTCCATGTACCTGGCCCGCAGCGCCGGTCAGGCCGACTGTTACGACAACGTGACCTATGTGAATTGCCAGATGGCGTCCGTGGTCCGGCCGGAAGGCTGGCTGGGCAGCCCGGCTCCCAACCCTTCCGCCCCCACGGCCACGGCCGGCTGGAAGGAGTACGGCACCACCGGGGTCTCTACCGCTTCCCGCAATGCCTACGGCCTTCGGCTTACCGCCGCCCAGGCCGAACCCTTCGCCTCCAAGGCTGCCGTCCTGGGCTGGTAAAATTTGCGGCACAAATATGGTACAAAGGTTTGTATTTTTGTGCAAACGTTTGTAAATTTGCGTCGGAAATCATTCAACCTTCTATTTATATTATGGCAAACATCTTTTCTCTCGAGGGCAAAAATGCCTGGATTACCGGAGCTTCCTACGGTATTGGTTTCAACATTGCGAAGGCTTTCGTAGCCGCCGGCGTCAAGAACATCATCTTCAATGACATCAATGAAGCGGCTCTCCAGCGTGGTCTGGACAATTACAAAGAGGCGGGTATCACCAATGTCAAGGGGTATGTCTGCGATGTGACCGACGAGGTGGCCGTGAAGGCCCTGGTAGAGACCATCCACCAGGAAGTGGGCCAGATTGATATCCTGGTGAACAATGCCGGTATCATCAAGCGCATCCCCATGCACGAGATGGAGCGCAAGGAGTTCCAGCAGGTGATTGACGTGGACCTGGTGGCTCCGTTCATCGTTTCCAGCGCTGTCCTTCCCGAGATGATGGAGCGCCGCGAGGGCAAGATCATCAACATCTGCTCCATGATGAGTGAACTGGGCCGCGAGACCGTGAGCGCCTATGCCGCTGCCAAGGGCGGCCTCAAGATGCTCACCCGCAACATCTGCTCCGAGTACGGCGAGTACAACATCCAGTGCAACGGCATCGGCCCCGGCTACATCGCCACGCCCCAGACCGCTCCGCTCCGTGAGAAGCAGCCCGACGGCAGCCGTCATCCCTTCGACAGCTTCATCTGCGCCAAGACACCGGCCGGCCGCTGGCTCGATCCCAGTGAACTGGGCGGTCCCGCCGTGTTCCTGGCTTCCCACGCCTCCGACGCCGTGAACGGCCATATCCTCTATGTAGACGGCGGTATCCTCGCCTATATTGGCAAGCAGCCCAAATAGCACTCCTGCGGAGCGCCATTTGGGCTGTTGTCTCGTTTAACGAGTTGGGGAACTAATCCCCCAAACCCCCTGCGTCGCTTCGCTCCGAAGTCCTTCGAATCAACGTATGGAACAAGTATTCAGTTATATCATCGGCCTGGGGGCGGCGGTGATGATGCCCATCCTCTTCTTTATCCTGGGGGTGTGCATTGGCATCAAGCCCGGCAAGGCACTCAAGAGTGGCCTCCTGGTGGGCGTGGGTTTCGTGGGTCTGAGCGTGGTGACGGCCCTGCTCACGTCTTCGCTGGGCGCTCCGCTCAAGCAGGTGACCGAGATTTACGGCCTGCAGCTGGGCATCTTCGATATGGGTTGGCCTGCGGCCGCCAGCGTGGCCTACAACACCACCGTGGGAGCCTTCATCATCCCGGTGTGCCTGGCCATCAACATCGTGCTGCTGCTGGTGAAAGCCACCAACACCATTAATATCGACTTGTGGAACTATTGGCACTACGCCTTCATCGGCGCGGTGGTCTATTTTGCCTGTGACAGCATCTGGTGGGGCTTTTTCGCCGCCATCATCTGCTTTATCATCACCCTGGTGATGGCCGACCTCACCACCAAGAAGTTCCAGAGCTACTACAAGGACGTGGACGGGATTTCCCTGCCTCAGCCTTTTGTACAGGGCTTCGTGCCCTTTGCCGAGGGCCTGAATTGGTGCATGGACCGTATCCCCGGCTTCAGCAAGCTGGATATCGATGCCGAGGGCCTAAAGAAGAAGTTCGGCGTGCTGGGTGAGCCGCTCCTGCTGGGTGTCATCGTGGGCATCGGCATCGGCTGTCTCAGTTATCCTTCCTGGAGCGAGATCGTGGCCCACATCCCGGCCATCCTGGGACTGGGCATCAAGATGGGCGCTGTGATGGAACTCATTCCGCGCATTACGGGCCTGTTCATCGAAGGCCTCAAACCCATTGCCGAAGCCACCAAGGACCTGGTGTCCCGCAAGTTCAAGAACTCGGCCGGTATCAACATCGGCATGAGCCCGGCGCTGGTGATCGGCCATCCTACCACCCTGGTGGTGAGCCTGCTGCTCATCCCCGTGACCCTGCTGCTGGCCGTGGTCCTGCCCGGCAACCAGTTCCTGCCGCTGGCTTCGCTGGCGGGCATGTTCTATGTGTTCCCGGCCGTGCTGCCCGTGACCAAGGGCAATGTGGTGAAGACCTTCATCATCGGCCTGGTGGCCCTTACCGTGGGTCTTTACTTTGTGACGGACCTGGCGCCGTTCTTCACCCAGGCCGCACAGGACGTGTATGCCCGTACCGGCGACGCCGCCGTGGCCATCCCCGAAGGCTTCCAGGGCGGGGCGCTGGACTTCGCTTCCAGCCTCTTCTCCTGGGTGATTTTCCACCTGGTGCACGATTTCAAGTGGGTGGGCAGCGCCATCCTGGTTGCCGGCACCACCGTCATGGCCATCTTTAACCGCAGAAGAATCATCAAAGCATCCTATGAAAAGAATATTGACCGCAGCCCTGCTGCTTAGTACCATCGCTATGAGCGCACAAACCCAGTACACCATCCAGACGGCCTGCCATCCGGCCGATGTAAAGAGTTATGACACCGAAACCCTCCGCGCCCGCTTCATGATGCCGGAGGTGATGGTGGCCGACGAAATCCGTCTCACCTATTCCCTCTACGACCGCTTCATCTTTGGCGGCGCCGTACCGGCCACCAAAGCCCTCAAACTGGAGACCATCGACCCCCTCAAGGCCAATTATTTCCTGGAGCGCCGGGAGCTGGGCGTGATTAACGTGGGCGGCGAAGGCATCGTCTCGGTGGACGGCAAGGACTATGTCCTGAAATTCAAGGATGCCCTCTATGTGGGCCGCGGCAACAAGGACGTGGTGTTCAAGAGCAAGGACGCCGCCAAGCCCGCCCATTTCTACATCAATTCGGCCCCGGCCCACAAGGCCTACAAGACGCAGCTCATTACCATCGAAGGCCGCAAGGGTTCCCTCAAATCCAACTCCTTCCCGGCTGGCAAGATGGAAGACAGCAACGACCGCGTCATTAACCAGCTCATCGTGAACAATGTGCTGGAAGAAGGTCCCTGCCAGCTGCAGATGGGGCTGACGGAGCTCAAACCGGGCAGCGTCTGGAACACCATGCCGGCGCATACCCACGCCCGCCGCATCGAGGCCTACTTCTATTTCAATGTGACAGAAGGCAATATGATCTGCCATTTCATGGGTGAACCCCAGCAGGAGCGCATCGTGTGGCTGGCCAACGAGCAGGCCATCATGAGCCCCGAATGGAGCATCCACGCCGCGGCAGGTACCTCCAACTACATGTTCATCTGGGGCATGGCAGGGGAGAACCTGGACTATGGCGACATGGACAAGATCCCTTATACCGAGATGCGATAGTGGTTACCATTACGGAAATAGCGGCTGCGCTCGGGGTCACGCCCTCTACGGTTTCGCGGGCCCTGAGCGGCAGCCCGCGCGTCAAGGAGGAAACCCGCAAGGCCATCGAGCAGAAGGCGGCCGAGATGGGCTATGAGCGCAATGTCATTGCGTCCAACCTGCGCAAGGGCCGGTCGGATATCGTGGGCATCATCGTGCCCCGCATCCACCGCGAGTTCTTCTCCAATGTGATTGGCGGGGCCGAGTCGGTGCTCAACGAGGCCGGCTATAACCTCCTGATATGCCAGACGCATGAGCGTTTTGAGTCGGAGGTGAAAGCCTTGCAGACGCTGCGCAATAACCGGGTGGCCGGCGTGCTGCTCTCGCACGCCATCGGCTCGGACAGCAGCGACCACGTCCGGAGCATCCTGGGGGAGATTCCGCTGGTGCAGTTCGACCGCGTTTTCCAGGACCTGCCGGGCTCCAAGATCGAGAGCAACAATGTCGAAGGCGCCTGCCAGGCCACCCGGCATCTGCTGGAACAGGGTTTCCGCCGTGTGGGCACCCTGGCCGGCTATATGAATTCATCGGCCTATGTACAGCGCCTGGAAGGGTACCGGAAGGCGCTCTCCGAGGCCGGCCTGGAGCCCGGGCCGGTGTATCTGGACACCATTGTGCGGGAAACCGGTTATACGGCTTGTCTCCAGGCCCTGGAAGCGGGCTGCGACGCCCTCTACTGCGCGGGAGACTTCTGTGCCCTGGGTGCCATCGATGCGCTCAAGGAGCGGGGCGTGGCCCACTTTGGCGTGGTGGGAACGGCCAACGAGAGCTTTACGGCCCTCATGTCCCCGTCCATGAGTTCCCTGGCCCTGAACCCCTACGAGATGGGCCGGCAGGCCGCCAAGGCCTTTATCGACGGCGCCCCGGAAGAGACCATCATCGTGCCCATGGAACTTAAAATCAGAGAATCATCAACATTTAACATTATATGGCAAAAGTAGTTACTTTTGGCGAAGTCATGCTTCGTCTTTCCACGCCGGGTTATCTGCGCTTCGGGCAGGCCCGGCAGTTCGATGCGACTTTTGGCGGCGGAGAGGCCAACGTGGCGGTCTCGCTGGCCAACTACGGCATTGACGCGCATTTCGTGACCCGTCTCCCCAAGAATGATATTGCCGATATGTGCACGGCCGAGCTCAAGGGCCTGGGCGTGAACCTGGACGGCGTAGTATATGGCGGCGACCGCGTGGGCATCTATTATCTGGAGACCGGCGCCGTGGCCCGGGGCTCCAAGGTGGTGTATGACCGCGCCCACAGTGCCATCTCCGAGATCCAGCCCGGCATGGTGAACTGGCGCGAGGTCCTCAAGGGGGCCGACTGGTTCCACTGGACCGGCATTACCCCTGCGTTGAGCCAGGGTGCTGCCGATGCCTGTCTGGAGGCTATCCAGATAGCCAATGAGATGGGCGTGAAGGTGTCCTGCGACCTCAACTACCGCAAGAAGCTCTGGAAATACGGCAAGACGGCGGCCGAAGTGATGCCCGCCCTGGTGGCCGGCTGCGACCTTATCCTGGGCAACGAGGAAGATGCCGAGAAAGAGTTTGGCATCAAGCCCGAAGGCTTTGACGCCGAGAAGACCGGCGGCGAGATTGACCAGCGCGCCTTTGTGAGCGTCTGCCGTCAGCTTATGGAAAAATTCCCCCGCTGCAAGAAGGTGGCGGTGACCCTGCGGGGCAGCATCAATGCCAACCACAACACCTGGGGCGGCGTGCTCTATGACGGCAAGACCCTTTGGGAGAGCCGGCGTTACGACATCACCCATATCGTGGACCGTGTGGGCGGCGGCGACTCCTTCATGGGCGGCCTGCTCTACGGCCTCCTTTCCTACGAAACCGACCAGCAGGCCATCGAGTTCGCTGCGGCGGCCTCCTGCCTCAAGCACACCATCATCGGCGACTACAACCGCGTCACCGTTTCCGAAGTGGAAGCCCTCATGCAGGGCGGCGGCTCCGGCCGCGTAAGCAGATAAGACTATGGCAAAATTCAAGAAAATCGATACCATCCGTATCATCCGCGACACCGGCATTGTCCCGGTGTTCTACAACGCCGATGTGGAGCTCACCAAGAAGGTGGTGAAAGCTTGCTACGACGGCGGCATCCGTGCCTTCGAGTTCACCAACCGCGGTGACGGTGCGCACAAGGTGTTTGAAGAGGTGATGGCTTTCGTTCGGGCTCAGTGCCCCGAGATGGCCCTAGGTGCCGGCACCATCCTGGATGCCCCCACCGCCGCCCTCTATCTCCAGATGGGGGCCGATTTCCTGGTCTCGCCCTGCTGCATCGACGAGGTGATTACGCTGGCCAACCGCCGCGGCGTACCCTACAGCCCCGGCTGTGGCACCGTCACCGAGATTGTCCATGCCCAGGAGCGTGGCTGCGACCTGGTGAAAGTGTTCCCGGCCGGCACGGTGGGCGGTCCTGCCTTCGTGAAGAACATCCTGGCCCCGCTGCCTTGGGCCATGGTGATGTGCACCGGCGCTGTGGAACCCACGGAAGAGAACCTCAAGGCCTGGGCCAAATCCGGCGTCACCGCCGTGGGCATGGGCTCCAAGCTTTTCCCCAAGGATGTTGTGAAAGCGGGCGACTGGGCGGCTATTTCGGCCCTCTGCGCCCAATCCCTTGCCTGGTTCGCAAATAAGTAGTAACTTTGCGGCCAGAATGGCGGGACGATCTGTCGCGGCGCCCCCAGGGCGCTGAGGAAAGTCCGCACAGGATAGGGCACCCGTCTGCGGAAAGCGCAGTGGGGAGTAATCTTCAGGTACTCGTAACAGAAAACAACCGCAACGGGAGGCCGCAAGGCCGATAGTACCGTTGTAAGGGTGAAAACGCGGGGTAAGAGCCCACGACGCTGTCTGGCGACAGGCGGTGGGTACGGTATCCGGGCCTGCAAGACCAAATATACCGGCAGATGAGGGCGGCCCGCCCGATGCCGGGGGGTAGGTTGCGAAGATAAATGACAGATTCAAAAACAGAAAGCGGCTTACGGCCCCACCATTCCCACCATAAAAAACGGCCCGGAGCATTCCGGGCCGTTTTTCTGTTGCGGGCGTATCAATTGCTAAAATGAGTCGTGATGAAGCCGGGCAATTTCATTATAGAGTTGAAAAGGTATTTGATATGATTGTATGAGGCCTCGTTGAGCATATAGAGATCCAGCCTCTCGGCATCCCTGCATGTAAAGTCAAACATGTAGTAGACTTCGGGCTCGATGGCTTCTCCAGTGAAAGGAAAATAGCTGAAGTTGTGGCTTCTGATATCCAGATACTTCAATTTGAAGCAGTTTCTGAAAGCACTTATAAAACGATGAGTGGTTGTATTGTCATTCAACCCATGGATGTCAATATGCTCGATATTGTTACAGCCTTCAAAGGCATACGACATGGCGTTGCAGTTACCGGAAATATCCAGGATGAAGGACTTCAATTGGGTGCAGTTCTGGCAAACAAAGCCAATATTGCCACCTGTATTGGACCCGTCCATGGCCCCGCCCTGATTGCTTAACAGCGTGTTCATCCCCCGGGTAAGGTGGATTTGCTCTAGCTTTGAACAATTGTAGAAGGTCCCGTTGAAATTCGAGATGCTGTAGTATCTTAAAAAAGCATCGCCAAAATGGATGGATTCCAAAGAGGTGCAATCGGCAAAAGTATAACTGTAGCTACTACAGGATGAGGTGTCGAAGGAACTCACGTCCAGGCAGGTGAGGGCGGAGCAACCTCGGAACGTATCCTTCATCGTTTTTACATTCGTTGTACTGAGCGGAGTCAAATCGATGCTTGAGAGGGAACTGCACCCGTTGAATACTCCTTCGAGCGTGCTCACCAACGTCGTATTGAACTTGCTTAAGTCAACGGTCGTCAGTTTCGCGCAATCCCTGAACATAAAAGATATTCCGTAGAGATCTGGCGTGTAGCTGTTGCCTAGCTGCGATTCTTGAATCTGGGACAATAATTCAATGGATTCCAGTTCCTTCATATTCGCAAACATATAACGGCTATTCTTGTTGAGATAGATTCTGTCGGCGGTCGAGTTCAGGGTCACAATGCCTGTAGCACTGTCAAACACCGCATAGACGGGGTACGTGGAGGAAGAGACATTCACCCCCTCTGTGGCTGTACTGTAAGCATACTTGATCCCTTTGATCAGATTGTCAATTGACTCATGGGTCTTAGAGGATCCCGCCGCCAGCGTCTTTAACGCAGCATTGAAAGTTGATCCGTCTGTCAGCGTTGCCGCCGTACTGGTATAATCCAATGTCTTAACAGCCATGGGGGTAACGGTGTTAGCATAAATGGGGATGGAGGACGTCGTTGACAGGGAGCCGGCACCGACTACTTCCAAATTCAGCCCATGGTAGGTCATCGGAGGCAGAGCCAGATAGATATCTGTGGGAGAGAACGGATTCAGTTCGACGGGTGTCGGCCATTCTGCCGTGATTTGCACATCGTCGGTGTCCTTAAAAGAGTAAGTATCCGTAGAAAAATTGTATGTCATATCTCCTACACAATCGTCCATGCCATAAACGTCATTCCATAGGGTTAGCCCGGATATCGCTCCTTTTCCTTGTAATTGCAGTTTTAACCAACCTACCTGGCTTTCCATGCGGAAATGGTTTCCCTCTTCGCTGGATCCAACCATAAAGTTTGCATAGCCCGGCGTACTGGCCGCCAGATTGTAACCATTGTTATTAAAGACACTGATGGTATTATCGGCGGGGATGCGCAGGCTTAATTGGTCATAATACTGAAAAGAAGTGAAAAGCGCACAATAATTTGTGAAGGACTTGTTGATGGTTTTGGCGGTCCCTTTGGTGAACTCGCCGGTGGCGGGATTGGTGCAGGTGTATTCGGTCTGGACGGTCCCGTGGAAGACATGAATCACGTCGCCCGCATCCCAGTGGTGGCGATACTTGTAGGAGCCGCCGGCGTCGTAGCGGTCCATGCCGGCTTTGGTATCCTCTTCTCCGGCCGATGCATAGATGATCTCCGGGAAATCGGATGCGTCCACAGCCGCAGGCTGAGGCTCGTTCTGGGTAATAGGCTCCCGCTGGCAGGAAGTCAGGATGGCGGCAAAGAGGGCCGCGGCAATGAATAAGAATCTCTTCATAAGGCTGTCCTCCAGGTTACCATTCGATGAATGTGATCTCATCGGAATCCAAAATGCTTGCGGTGATGCAGACGGAAGATTCCATCGGCAGACATAACTCCTCGGTCGTTGGCGCGAGGTAGTCCAGTTTGATAGTTTCCATGCCCATTCAAGTTTATGCGCAAATATAGGAATATTTTTAACAAGTTTAGCACTACCCCAAAGGGTGGTTTTGCCTTCCGTCGTGGAATGGCACATGGACACAAAGAAAGGAGCCCACTGTAAAGCGGACTCCTGAACTGCATGAGGTGAAAAGGCCTTACAGGCGCGCCTGGATGGCTTTGGTGGCCTCTTCGTAGCCGGGCTTTTCCAGCAGGGCGAACATGTTCTTCTTGTAGGCTTCTACGCCAGGCTGGTTGAAGGGGTTCACGCCCAGGGTGTAGGCGCTCACGCCGCAGGCGAATTCGAAGAAGTAGAGGAGGGCGCCCAGGTTCTTGGCGTCCACCTTTTCAAAAGCCACCTGGATCTGGGGTACGCCGCCGTCGATGTGGGCCAGGACGGTGCCCAGTTCGGCCATGTGGTTGCAATGCTCCACGTGCTTGCCGGCGAGGAAGTTGAGCTGGTCCAGATTCTGTTCGTCGGCGCCGATCACCACGCTGCGCTGGGCCTTCTCTACGTGGAGGACGGTCTCGAACATCACGCGGGAGCCTTCCTGGATGAACTGGCCCATGGAGTGGAGGTCGGCCGTGTTGTTCACGCTGGCGGGGAAGATGCCCGTGCCGTCTTTGCCCTCGGACTCGCCGTAGAGCTGCTTCCACCATTCGGCCACGAAAGTGAGCTTAGGGTTGTAGTTCACCAGGATTTCCACCTTCTTGCCATACTCGGTGAAGAGGGCGTTGCGCACGGCGGCATAGACCACGGCCGGGTTCTGGGCCGATTTGACGGCCAGGGCTTTCTCGGCCTCCCGGGCGCCTTCCAGGAGGGCCTTCACGTCCAGGCCGGCGGCGGCGATGGGCAGCAGGCCCACCGGGGTGAGCACGCTGAAGCGGCCGCCCACGTTGTCGGGCACCACGAAGGTCTTGTAGCCTTCCTGGGTGCTCAGGGTCTTGAGGGCGCCCTTGCGGGCGTCGGTGATGGCCACGATGCGCACGGCGGCCTCGGCCTTGCCGTAGCGCTCTTCAATATATTGCTTGACAATGCGGAAGGCCACGGCGGGTTCGGTGGTGGTGCCGCTCTTGGAGATCACGATGCAGGCCACGTTGCGCTCGGCGGCCAGGTCCATGAGTTCGGCCAGGTATTCTTCCGACAGGTTGTTGCCCGCAAAGACCACCTCCGGGGCATCCTTTTTGCGGAGCTGCTTGGCGAAATTGTGGCTCAGGGCCTCAATGACGCACTTGGCGCCCAGGTAGCTGCCGCCGATGCCGATGGCGATCACCAGGTCCACGCCCCGGGATTTCCAGCTGGCGCAAATGCCGTCGATATCGGCCAGCATGGAGGCCGGAACCTCCGAGGGAAGGTGTTTCCAGCCCAGGAAATCGTTCCCGGCTCCTTTTTCGGATTCCAGGACATCAAAAGCGTCAAGGGCCTTGGCCACATAGGATTCATACTTGGCGGCATCCACGAAGGAAGCACAACCTTTTATGTCAACTTTTACCATGTTAAGAATTGTTTGAAATTTTCAATCCGACAAATGTAATCATTTCTACCGAATAATCCTTATCTTTGACAGATGAAAAGACTGCTTCTGTACCTCTGCATCTTTATGCCGCTTGCCTGCCGGCAAGTGGATGTTCCCGTGCTGGTGGAGATACCCGGCGCTTCCTTCCGGATGAGCGCCACGGAAATCACCAACGCCCAATACGAGGCGTTCGATCCTTCGCACCGGGCTCTCCGAGGATACAAGGGTTTCTCGCTGGCCGATGACGAGGCGGTGATCATGGTCTCCTGGGAGGAGGCCATGGCCTATTGTGCCTGGCTGTCGGGCCAGACCGGCCGAAGCTTCCGCCTGCCCACGGAAGCCGAATGGGAATACGCCTGCCGGGCGGGCAGCGTCACGGCCTACAACACCGGCGACACCTTCCCGAAGGAGCAGTGGAAAGCGCAGGAAAACCACCGGGACAAAGTGCCCGTTTCCCTGCAAGTAGCTCAGTTTGAGCCCAATGCCTGGGGCCTCTACGATATGCACGGCAATGTGGAGGAGTGGTGCTACGATGAGATAGACGGGGAATATCGGGCGGTACGCGGTGGCAGCCACAATACGCCGCCTGCGTTCCTGGCTACGGATTATCGTTGCGCGTCCATTCCGCAGGACCGGAGCGTGCTGCTGGGTTTCCGCATCGTGGAATCCAGCCGGAAACCCCAGGACGAGGGCTGGCCCCTGTTATCGTATGACCGCCGTCCGGCGGCCCCCTGGGGAGAACCCGTTGACAAGCCCCTCTTCCTGGAACCCATGCCCTATGTGATCCCGCCCCAGTCGGCCTCCACGCCCTTTTATGCCCACAACCACCAGCCCGCCGTCACCTGGACCCGGGATGGCTATCTGCTGGCCATCTGGTTCTCCACGGACGCCGAGGCCGGCCGCGAGATGGTGGTGCTGGGCTCCCGGTTTGACGGAAAGGAATGGTCCCCGGCCAGGCTTTTCTGCAAGGTGCCGGGCCGCAATATGACCGGTAGCGCCCTGCTTACGCTGGATAGCGGCGAGATCCTTCACTTCCAGGGTGTCGGGGACGCGGGGGAGTGGAAGGACCTGGCCCTGGCCATGCGCCGGCTGCGTTCGCCCGCCGGGCCCTGGAGCTATCTTCGCTATATTGAGCCCGAACACGGGGTGCGTCACCAGGTGATCGCCGGTCCCATCGTGTCCCGTCGGGACGGCCGCATCTTCCTGTGCTGTGACGCCGGTCCGGACGGCGAGGCCGGAACCGCCCTCCATGTCTCCCGGGACGGGGGCGAAAGCTGGGAGGACACCGGCAGCACCATCCGGGGCATCCATGCCGGACTCATCGAGCGTGCCGACGGCAGCCTGATGGCCCTGGGCCGCGGCAATGCCTTGGACGGACACATGCCCTGCAGCATCTCGCGCGACGGCGGTTACAGCTGGGAGTACAGTGCCAGCGAATTCCCGCCCATCGGCAGCGGGCAGCGGCTGGTTCTCAAGCGTCTGGCCGAAGGCCCTGTCATGCTGTGCTCCTTTGGCGAAAACGGCCTTTTTGTTGCCCTGAGCTATGACGAGGGGCAGAGCTGGCCGGTGCGGAAACTCCTCACGGACGGGAAGCGGCGCACCCTGGACGGCGGTGCCTGGACCGGGACTTTCACCCTGGACGGGACGCATGCCGAGCCCAAAGGCTATCTGGCCTGCACCCAGAGTCCCGACGGCATGATCCATCTGCTGTCAAGCCGCGTCCACTATCGTTTTAACCTGCCATGGATCGAAAAGCCATAGTTCCTATGAAGATGATCAGATTGTTTTTTCTCTTGGCGCTCTGTTGCGCCTGTTCCTGCACGAGCGCGCAGGTGAAAGAGTATAAGCTGAAAGTGGTGAAGGAATATCCGCACGACGTGACGGCCTATACCCAGGGCCTCTTTTTCCATGACGGCGTGCTCTATGAGACCACCGGCCAGTTCGGGGAAAGCAGCATCCGCACCGTGGACCTGGAAAGCGGCGTGCCCATCGAGAACAAACGCCTGGCCCGCAAATACTTCGGCGAAGGATCCGTCGTCCTGGGGGACGAGCTGTACGTGCTCACCTGGACCAACAAGGTGGCTTTCCGCTACGATGCCGCCACCCTCAGCTACAAGTCCACCGTGGGCTATGGCCGCGAGGGCTGGGGACTCACCACGAACGGCCGGGAACTCATTGCCAGCGACGGCAGTGCCAACCTGTATTTCCTGGACGCCGACATGAAACTGCTCCGCCGCGTCCCCGTGACCATGAACGGCCGGCCGCTCCGGCTGCTCAACGAACTGGAGTGGGTGGACGGAAAAGTGTGGGCCAATGTCTATACCACGGACATGATCGTGATAATCAATCCCAGGAGCGGCAAGGTGGAAGCCTCGGTGGATTGCAGCGGCCTGCTGCCCGAAAAGCTCCGTACCCAGGACACCGATGTGCTCAACGGAATCGCCCTGGATGCCGATGGAAAGCTGTATCTCACGGGGAAGAACTGGCCCCGTTTGTACCAGGTAGAATTGCTAAAGCAATAGTTTTCGAGGGGGGTTAATTATTAAAAAATTTTATTTAATATATTTTAGTTAGAAAATTTTGTAAATAAAAAAAAGATGTTTACCTTTGTAGTGCAAAAGGGAGAGTATTCCCCCAATTGCAGGCAACGCGTCTTCTAACCAAATAATTAACCTTCTTCGAGGTAAGAATACACTACTAACTAACCAAGTAAAAAGCTCGCAGGGATGCGAGCTTTTTATGCGTTAGGGCGTTTCCTATTTTTCCAGGAGTCCGGGGCGGCGTTCTCGGGTGCGGGCGATGGCCTGTTCGTCCTGCCAGGCGCGGATGAGTTTGGGGTTTCCGCTCAGCAGTACGTCCGGCACTTTCCAGCCGTTGAATTCGGCCGGACGGGTGTACACGGGCGGGGAGACCAGCCCTTCCTGGAACGAGTCGGACAGGGCCGATGTCTCGTCGGTGAGCACCCCGGGGATGAGGCGGATGATGCTGTCGGCCAGCAGGGCGGCGGGGATTTCGCCCCCGCTCACCACGAAATCGCCCACGGAGATTTCCCGGGTGATGAGATGCTCCCGGATGCGCTCGTCAATGCCTTTGTAGTGACCGCAGAGGATGATGATGTTCTCCTTGAGCGAGAGTTCGTTGGCCATGCCCTGGGTGAGCACTTCTCCGTCCGGGGCCATGTAGATGATTTCGTCGTAGTGGCGCTCGGCGGTGAGCTCTTCGATATAGCGGAATACGGGTTCCACCATCATCACCATGCCGGCGTCCCCGCCGTAGGAGTAGTCGTCCACGGTGAGCCGGGGCCCGAGGCCGTATTTTCGGAGGTTGTGGACGTGGATCTCGGCCAGGCCTTTCTTGACGGCGCGGCCGGGAATGGAGTGGCTCAGGGGGCTCTCCAAAAGTTCGGGTACAACGGTGAGAATATCGATCCGGAGCATGGCTTGACGGTTTTTCCTGTGCAAAAATAGTGTTTTATGTTTATTTGTGGAAATTTTCTTATATTTGTGAGCTAGACATATGTTTAACTATACCTTATAAATTACACCATGAGTGAAGAAATGAAGCCTGAGGTCATCGAGACCGAAACCGTCGTTGACGAGACCGTGACCGCAGATGTAGCCCCCGAACAGCAGGAACAAACCACGTTGGTAGAAGAAGTCAAGGAAACCGTGGTCAATTTCGCCGAGAAGACCCTGGCGGAACTGTCCGAGCTGTTCCAGCAATTGACCGAAAGTGAAGACCGCATGAAGCGGTCCAAAGAGGCCGAATCCATCAAGTCGGCCTTCTATAAGCGGCTTTCCCGGGAGAAGGCCGAAGCCGGCGAAGATGCCACCGTGGAGGAACCGGACGAGAATACGGAGGAGGATGTCTCCACCGTCCCCATGCAGAGCGGCCCCGTGAGCCCTTTCGCCGCCATTGAAGCCGGTTTCAAGTCCCTGTACATGGACTACAAGAAGGCCCGCGCCCAATACAACCGGGAACTGGATGCCCAGCGGGAGGAAAACCTGGCCAGTAAGCAGGCCGTCATCGAGGACCTCAAGGCCCTGGTGGAAGAGCCCGGCGACATGAAGGACGCCTTCCCCAAGTTCCGGGAAATCCAGAACCGCTGGCGCGAAATCGGCCCGGTTCCGCAGCAGAATTTCCGCGACGTAAACGATACCTATCAGCTCTATATCACCAAGTTCTACGACCTGGTGGACATCAACCGCGAACTCCGTGACCTGGACTTCAAGAAGAACCTGGAAGCCAAGACCAGTTTCTGCGAACAGGCCGAAGCCCTGGCCGGGGAAGAGAATGTGGTGGATGCCTTCAAGGAGCTCCAGAAGCTGCACGAGCAGTGGAAAGACCTGGGTCCCGTGGCCAAGGAGTACCGCGACGCCATCTGGGAGCGTTTCCGCGCCGCCACGTCGGTGATCAACAAGCGCTACCAGGCTCATTTCGAGGGCCTGAAGGCCCAGCAGGCAGAGAACCTGCAGGCCAAGGTGGCCCTGTGCGAGCAGGTGGAAGCCATTGCCGATAAGGAGATTACCTCTTCTACCCAATGGAACGCCCTGAGCAAGGAAATCGAGGAAATCCAGGTCAAGTGGCGCAGCATCGGCTTCGCCACCCGCAAGGACAACCAGAAAGTCTATGAGCGCTTCCGCGCCGCCTGCGACAAGTTCTTCGAGCGCAAGCGCGCCTCCTTCAATGAGTTCAAGGATTCCATGAACGCCAACCTGGAGAAGAAGATGGCCATCATCGAAGAGGCTGAATCCCTCAAGGACAGCACCGACTGGAAGGCCACCGGAGACCGGCTCATCGAACTGCAGAAGCAGTGGAAGGAGATTGGCGCCGTGCCGCGCAAGAAGAGCGAACAGATCTGGAAGCGTTTCCGCGCCGCCTGCGATGCCTTCTTCACCGCCCGTGACAACCGTCCCGCCGGCGCCGGCAGCAGTGTAGGTGCCAACCTCCAGGCCAAGCGCGCCCTCATCGAGGAAATCAAGGCCTACGTGTCCGTAGATGCCGATACCGACGCGGCCGCCGCCCGCGAATTCGCCGAGCGCTGGAGTGTCATCGGCTTCGTTCCTTTCAAGGAAAAGGATGCCGTGAATGCCGCCTACCGGGAGGCCATGGCCGAGAAATTTCCGGGCTTCGGCAGCCGGGGACCCCGCCGCGACAATGCCCGTGGGGAGCGTCGTTCCGCTCCGGGCCGTCCGCTCACGGAAGTGGACCGCATGAAAGAGCAGTTCTCCCAGCTGCAGCAGGAAATCCAGACCTATGAGAACAACATCGGCTTCTTCGGCCTGTCCAAGGGCGCCGAGAAACTCAAGGCCCAGATGCAGACCCGGATCGACGAAGCCAAGGCACGCCTGGAAGCGCTCAAAGCCCAGATCCGCGCCAAGGAAGCCGAGGAAAACCAGGAGGCATAGCCTATGGACAAGAATTCCATCATCGGCTTTGTCCTCATTGCGCTCATCCTGTTTGGCTTCATGGGCTACCAGAGCAAGCAGGTAGCCAAGCAGCAGGCCTATCAGGCGCAACTGGATTCCATCGCCGCCGCCGAGGCCTACGCCCAGTGGCAGGCCGACAGCGCCTGGCGCGCCCAGCATCCGGAGGCCGATTCCCTGTCGGCCGTCCGGGCCCAGGCCGCCGCGGCACAGACCGTTTATTCCGACTCGCTCCTGAACCAGGCCGCCCAGGCCCCCGCCCAGGTCGTCACCCTGGAGAACGGGAAGCTGGTCGTGAACTTTACCACGCGGGGCGGCCAGCCGCTGTCCGTGCAGGTAAAGGACTATTGCAACTACGACAAATCGGCCCTCTATATCCTGAAGGAAGGCCAGTCCAACCTGGGTTATGTGGTGTATGCCCCCACGGCCATCGATACCCGGAAGTTCACCTTCCAGTATGTCCCGGAGGCCTCCGATGCCCAGACCGTGGTGATGCGCCTCCCCATGCAGGGCGGCGGATACATCGAGCAGCGCTATACCTTGGAGCCGGATTCCTATTCCGTGAACGAGACCCTCTCGCTGGTGGGTATGCGCGGGCAGATTCCTATGAACGTGGGCAGTATCGACGTGGATTTCGACGCCGTCATTCCCCGGATGGAGAAGGGCTACAAGAACGAAATCCAGTACTCCCGCCTCAACTACTTCTTCCCCGACGACAAGAAGCCCGAGAATATCGGCAACGGCCGCAAAGGCTCCAAGCGCTTCAACAACAACATCGAGTGGTTCGCCTTCCAGCAGCAGTTCTTCAGCGCCATCATGCGGGCGCCGGGCAACTTCAGCTTCGGCGAGTTCGCCGTGGAGTTCATGGGCAAGGACGATCCTGCCCACAACCTCATGCGTTGCAGCGCCCAGATGCGGGCCGATATCAACCCCGGTTCGGACCGGATTGACATTCCCTTCGAGTTCTACTTCGGCCCCAACAACTACCGGGGACTCAAGGCCTACGGCCATTCCTATGAGAAGGTGATTCCGCTGGGCGGTAAGATTATCGGCATATTCACCAAATACGTGATTATCCCGCTCTTTGACTGGCTGCACAAAGGCATCGCCAACTTCGGTATCATCATTCTCCTGATGACCATCTTCATCAAGATCGTGGTGCTCCCGTTCGCCTACAAGAGTTATTCTTCCACGGCCAAGATGCAGGCGCTCAAGCCCTTCATGGACAAGATTAACGCCAAGTATCCCAAGCAGGAAGATGCCATGAAGAAGCAGCAGGAGACCATGGACCTGTACAAGAAGGCCGGTGTGTCGCCCATGGGCGGCTGCCTGCCCATGCTCCTGCAGCTGCCCATCCTGTGGGCCATGTTCCGCTTCTTCCCGGCCTCCATCGAGCTGCGTCAGCAGCCCTTCCTCTGGGCCGAGGACCTGAGCGCCTATGACGATGTCATCCACTGGGGCACCAGCATCCTGGGCATGGACCATATCAGTCTGTTCGCCCTGCTCATGGCGGTCTCCATGTTCTTCTACTCCAAGGCAACCATGCAGAACCAGAACATGGGCAATGACCCCAACGCCAAGATGATGCAGGTCATGAGCCTGTACATGATGCCCGTCATGATGTTCTTTGTCTGTAACAACCTGTCTTCGGGTCTCAGTTATTACTACCTCCTGTCCAACCTCATCACCATGGTGGAAACCTGGGTGATCCGCAAGTGGCTGGTGAATCCGGATGAGATTGTGGCCAAGGTAAAAGCCGCCGAGAACAAGCCCGCGCCCAAGAGCAAGTGGCAGCAGCGGCTGGAAGAGGCCCAGAAGATGCAGCGTCAGATGGAGAAGGAGAAGAACAAAGGCCGTAGGTAAATGAGGCGTTTGCTGATGCTGCTTGCAGCCTGCCTGGCTGTCTGCACGGTTTCGGCCCAGCGCCGGGATTCCGTGTACACGGCATCGGAACAGTTTCAATGGAAAAAAATGGTGGTACCCGTTTCCTTGATCGGAGCGGGGACCATCGCTTCTTTTACGCCCTGGTATCATGACCAGGTGAACCTTCCCGTACGGAACTGGGTGCTCTCGCAATCCGGCGGCCGGGAACTGGGTATTGATAACTATACGCAAGTGGCTGCCCTGGCCGGTTATGCCGTGGCTGCTCTCTGTGGTGCCGGAGAGCATGGTTTCTGGGAACAGGTGCTGCTGGGCTTTACCGCATTGGGCCTTACCTACGGGAGTGCCGAGTCTCTCAAATCCCTGATTGACAAGACCCGGCCCAATGGCCGGGATCGTTCTTTCCCTTCCGGCCATACGGCGGTGGCTTTCATGGGCGCCGAACTGGTGCGGCTGGAATACGGCCCCTGGTGGGGCTTGTCGGCCTATTGCCTGGCCGGTTTTACGGCGTTTATGCGCGTCTGGAACAACCGGCACTGGACCAGCGACGTTGTGACGGGCGCCGGCATGGGCATTCTGATGGCCAACGCCGCCTATTGGCTGCTGCCCCTGGAAAGGCGTCTGCTGCGGCTGGACAGCAAACGGGTTAGCGGCCAGCATTATCGTTTCTGCGCCGTACCCTATGCAACGGCCTTCCCCCAGGGGACATCTTATGGCATAACCCTTTCCTGTTTATGGTAGCACAGGCACTTGCATCCTTACGTGCGGCTCTGCCTTCCGGGGTGGAGCTCGTGGCCGTATCCAAGTTTCATCCGGTATCGCGCCTGATGGAGGCGTATGACGCCGGCCAGCGTCTTTTTGGCGAAAACCGGCCGCAGGAGCTGGCTGCCAAGGTACCCCAGATGCCGGCCGACGTGCAGTGGCATTTCATTGGCCACCTGCAGACCAACAAACTCAAGCTGGTGCTGCCCTATGTGTCAATGGTCCAGTCGGTTGACTCGCTTCATCTGCTGCAGGCCATCCAGCGCTGGGCCCAGGAACACGGGCGGGTGGTGGACATCCTCCTGGAACTCCACCTGGGCGCCGAACAGACCAAGCACGGCTTCACCGAGGCGGAAATCCTGGAGATTGTCGCCGGTGCGGAAGCGCTGCCCGGAATCCGTATCCGGGGCCTCATGGGCATGGCTACGAATACGGAGGACATGGACGTTGTAGAGCGGGACTTTAAACGGATTGAGGCGCTGTTCAAACGCCTGAAAGCGATGGACTTGCCAGGCTTTGACCAGCTTTCCATCGGCATGTCGTCCGACTGGCCCCTTGCCGTCCGGCACGGCGCCACCATGGTGCGCATCGGCACCGATATCTTTGGTCCCCGCGAGTATTAACCATCAGTCGATTATGAAAAAGCTTCTCTCCCTTTTTGCCCTCGTTTTTCTCTATGTGGCCGCCATCGGCCAGGAGCAGAGCCCCGAGATGGTGCGCTTCCTGCAGGAATTCCCCCAGCGGGCGGGCTTCAATACCCACTCCTATGAGTTTATCGATGTGGTGGATACTCCGGCGCCGGAAGGTTATAAGCCTTTCTATATCAGTCATTACGGCCGACACGGATCGCGCAGCGACTGGGAAGGGGACAGGCGTTATAAGCCGCTCATCGAGATTCTGTCCAACGCGAAGGCCCATGGCGTGCAGTTTACGCCGGCCGGCGATTCGCTGTTCAGGGAGGTCCAGTTTATCTATGCGAAATACGATGGCATGGACGGCCGGCTGACGCCCCGGGGCGTACGGGAACACGCGCGGCTGGCCGACCGGATGTATCACCGCTTCCCGGAGGTGTTCCAGCAGGGGAGCCGGCAGATCCGGGCCGTATCCAGCACCGCGCCCCGCTGCCTCATTTCCATGAACAGCTTCACCGCCCAGCTCCGCGCCCTGCAGCCGGATCTGAACCTGGACCTGGACAGCGGAGAAAAGTTCTATGACTACATAGCCCAGGGCGAAAACAAGACCATCAAGGCCCGCACGAGAAAATACGCGTCGCAGCTCTACGACAAGCTCAATGCCGATATCGATCCGGTGCTGAAAACCCTTTTCCGGAACCCGGACGAAGCCCGGAAATACATCCCCAAGCCGGATTCTTTTGTCTATTATATTTTTGAAACGGCCCGGGAGGCGGAGGCGTACGATATCGAGGACAACCTGTTCCGTTATCTGCCTTTTGACCTTGTGTACAAGATGCATGCGCTGAATTACCTGAAGGCCTACTTGAACCAGTGCAACTCCGCGTTGAACGGAGACCTCCGCATCCCTTTGAACAAACCGCTGGTGGACAGTCTCCTCGTTCAGGCCGAACGGGTGATTACCGGTGCCTCCGACCGCGCGGCCGATCTTACCTTCGGCCACGACTGGCCTTTCCTGGGCCTGTGCTCCTATCTGGGACTCGAAGGCATCGGCGACCGGCTCACCGTCGAAGAGGCCGCCGCCCGCTGGATGGCCTCCTGGAACTGCCCCTTTGCCGCCAACCTGCAGATGGTTTTCTATCGCAGTGACAAGGCGGAGGCGCCCGTTCTTGTCAAGTTCCTGGTAAATGAACGGGAGACCGCCATCCCGGCCCTCACCGCCGTCCAGGGGCCCTACTACAACTGGCAGGACGTGAAGGCCTTCTGCGCCAACCGCGTACCCCACACGCAGATCGTGGCCCACCGCGGCTATTGGGACGACAACGCCCAGAATTCCATCGCCTCGCTTGCCAAGGCCCAGGAGTTTGGCTGCTGGGGCAGCGAATTTGACCTTCATCTCACGGCCGATGACCAGGTGGTGGTCCACCACGACCAGCATATCGGTTTCAGGAACATCCACAAAAGCCAGTCCGACGATATCCGTTCCTGCAAACTGAAGAACAAGGAACCGGTTCCCACCCTCAAGGAGTATCTGGCACAGGGCGCCCAGAACAGGGATTGCGTGCTGGTGCTGGAACTCAAGCCCCACAGCGGGCAGGACCGGGAAGACCGGCTCATCCAGGAAGTACTCTCTGAACTCAAGGACGCCAAACTGCTGAATCCCAAGCGGGTAGCCTTTATCTCCTTCAGTTATTACATCTGTAAGGAACTGGCCCGGAAATGTCCCGGATTCACGGTCCAGTATCTGGATGGGGACAAAGCGCCCGCCGAGGTGCATGCCGACGGCATCAACGGCATTGACTACAACTACACCTGTTTCCAGAAGCATCCGGAGTGGGTGAAGGAAGCGCACGAGCTGGGCATGAGCGTCAATGTCTGGACCGTGGACAGTCCCCAGGACATCCGCCGGATGATGGACTTGGGCGTGGACCAGATTACCACCGACGCCCCGGCCCTTACCCGCGACATCTTATTCGGCCGAAAGTAATATGTCCTTTGCCAGAAAAGCTATCGGAGACCGTCCGCCGCGCGTTACCAGTGCGGAGGCCATGCTGGAGACCATCCAGGAGCTGGGCATCGTTCCCTTCTTTGAGAATGCCATTCCCGGTTACTCCATTGAGGAAATGACGCCTCCCCAGAACTGGTTCGACACGCAGGAGAACCTCTCTTTCACCCCCTGGGATTGGAAGATTCCCTGCGTGCAGAGCGGGGAGATTGCCTATGGGAAGTTCCTGTTGGGCGGGAAGGCCGCCTTCGCTACGGTGGAATGGTACCGGGAGCTTCGCAACTACCGGCAGTCGCTGGAGAAATATCGGCCCGACGCCAGTCAGCAGCAGATCCTGGATTATCTGAAAGAGAACGACAGCATCGGGATCAAGGAAGTGCGGGGCCTGCTGGGCATCAAAAAAGGCCAGGCCGATGCCCTTATTACCCGCCTGATGATGCAGTGCCGCGTGGTCACCGGCGATATCACCCGCGTGTACCGCGGCCCGGACCTCCATTACAACGGCTGGCAGTTCTCCTCCTTCTGCACCCCGGAAGCCCTCTTCGATACCACGGCGGTTCCTTTCTTCGCCGGCTTTGAGGCCGCCCGGGACCTTTCCCTGACGGTGACCCATTCCCCGGTCGAATCCTATCAGCGGCTGTCGGCCCACATCCAGCGCCTCTTCCCCGCCGCCACCGAAGCCCAGATTGCCCGCCTGCTGGGATAGTTATTATTTCGACTGGGCCGTAAGGACCCTTCCGGTATCATCGGTGATTCGAACCTCCAATTTAGTATTTACCAGAGAGGCTCTTTCATTTATATGATGAAAATAGAGATCACTAAAATCCGAATCAAAAGGATAATAGTCTGATAGCATCATTGAACCATATTGTATCTCTGATAAGGGTATTGCGATTCGTTTTGTCTTATACCAATACTCAAGAACCAAGACGTCTTTCAAGGAAGAACCCGCCGGATGGTTCTTGTCATAATCGATAAGCGTAATCACATCAAAGTCAACCATGCGCCAATCGACGGCACAAACGTCCTTGTGTTCCTCCTTCCTAGTTTTTATCTTTCGGAAACACAATGAAGTATCAATTGACTGATAAAACAATTTGCTCATGTTGTCGAACTCGGCATCGTACTCGCAAACTGGATTAATTGAGGAAACCCCTGAAAAATAGATGCAAGACGCTTTATAGAGGGATACAAATGATGTATCAACCATCTCTTGTTTCCTGTCGCACGAGACGGTGAACAACATACATATAAGAGCCATAGAGAATACCCCAAACGCGGGCATGGTTTTTAGGCGAGACATATAATTCAAGATTAAAAGGTTGCACGATGTTCTTTGCTGAAAGTATTAACGGTTCTGTTGGGTATGGTGCTACTCTTCCAAAAGTACAAATATAATACAAACAAATACCATTTTTGCCCAATTATTTCAATTAATAATTATTTGATTATCAATTAACTGCATGCTTGTAGAATCCAGAAACGTGCATCGCGTCTATGTAACCGCTTGTCTACCAACAAGTTGCCTATGAAGTGGCGGGCGCGCAAATCACAAGTGGCTCATTAACAGCTCACTACGTGTTTTTGTAAAAACGTCCCTGTCCACCCCGTGCTGGAATCTTCCCCCAAAAACGGCCGTATTCATGATTGGCGAATGAAAGCTCCGTATCAGGAATAATGCACCCGGGCGGAGCATTGCAGGTGAGCCGGGAATTACTTATTTTTGTGCTATGAAATGGAAGGTTCCCCATACCTATGTCATCATTGCCGCGCTCATCCTGCTATGTGCGGTGATTACCTGGATCGTTCCCGGGGGACAGTACTTGCAGGGGAGTGACGGGACCCTGAGCTATGAAGCGGTGGATGCCGTTCCCCAGACCTGGCAGGTGTTTTCGGCCCTCTATCACGGCTTCGTGAAGCAGGCCGGCATCATCATCTTCATCCTGGTGGTGGGCGGCGCATTCTGGCTGCTCAATGCCACCGGGGCCGTATCGGCAGGGATCGGCCGCTTTATCGCACGGGTAGGGAAGCGCGATAAATGGGTGCTGCTGGGCATTACGCTGCTGTTTTCCCTGGCAGGCGCCGTCTTCGGCATGAGTGAGGAGACCATTCCCTTTGTGGGGATGGTGGTGCCCCTCATGCTTTCCATGGGCTATGATGCCTTCATGGGCATGCTCATCGTCTATGTGGCCTCCAACGTGGGCTTTTCCAGCGCTTTCCTGAATCCTTTCACCGTGGGCATAGCCCAGGGGATGGCCGATCTCCCGCTCTTTTCCGGCATGGGCTACCGAGTTTTCTGCTGGGCCCTGCTCACACTGCTTCTCATGGCCTTTGTGCTGCTCTATGCCGCCAGAACGCGGAAGAAGGCCGATGCTGCCGTGGCCGATACCCCTGCCGCCCAGCCGCTTACACCTGCGCAGCGCTGGATTCTGGGGGTGCTGGGGCTGACGGTGGTGGCCCTGGTGGTGGGCGTGACGCGCTGGGGCTGGTATCTGCCGGAAATCACCGGCCTTTTCCTCGTGATGGGCATCGTCTGCGGACTCATCGCCGGTTTCTCCCCGAGCCGCATCGCCGATGAGCTTCTTGCCGGCGCCAGGGATATCCTGTCGGCCGCCCTCGTGGTGGGCTTTGCTTCCGGCATCATCGTCATCCTGCAGGAGGGGAAAGTGGTGGACAGCATCCTGCACGCCATGCAGGCAGGCCTGGACGGCCAGGGCCCCATGGCCTCCCTGTCGGCCATGTACGGCATCCAGGCCGTGATCAACTTCCTCATTCCCAGTGCATCGGCCAAAGCCGCCATCACCATCCCCATCATGGCCCCCTTTGCCGACATGGTGGGCGTCTCGCGTCAGGCTATGGTGCTTGCCTTCCAGTTTGGCGACGGATTTACCAACATGCTCACCCCCACCTCTGGCGTCCTCATGGCCGCCCTGGCCATGGCCCGCATCCCGTACCCCCAGTGGGTGAAATGGGTCTGGAAAGGCACCCTCGTCCTCCTTGTCATCGGCCTGCTCCTACTCCTCGCCACCATGCTGGTCTGGTAATTTGCCCGCATCCTCCGTCTTTACCCCGACACCGCCCAGGCCCAGCAGGCCCGCCTCCTGGGCTGGTAAGGGTTGGGTGTTGAATGTAAGTTTCTGATTAATAACGATATAAACAAATGTCCCTAGGCTGATTCACCTAAGGACATTTGCGTAATTTATTGATTTTGAATCATTTGTGTTTAACACCGCTGGCTTGGAGCGAAGCGATTCCGCCTGCAGGCGGACGGCCGGGCCGGGTTTTTGCGCAGCAAAAACGGAAAGGCGAAAAGGCCGCGGGGGTGTATGAGGGGGCAGAGCCCCCTGTATTAATGGGCCATGATGGCGCCCACCAGACCCAGAATGGCGTAGAATTCGGGGAGAGCGGCGTAGATGAGGGTGTTGGTGACCACGTCGTGACCCTGGGAGACGCCCACGATACCGTTGGCGCAGACCTGGCCCTGACGGATGCCGGAAATCATGCAGGCCAGGCCCACGGAGACGCCGATGCCGAAGCAGAGCATGCCGCCGATGGTGCCGCTGGTGAATTTGCCCAGCATGATGAAGAAGGCTACGAAACCGTAGATGCCCTGGGTGGAGGGCAGGGCCGACAGCAGCAGGTAGCTGCCGGAGGCCTCCGGTTTGCGCTTGAGTGCACCCTCGGCCGCATTGCCGGCGGTGGTGGTGCCGATGGAGGAGCCGATACCCGCCAGTGCAAGGACGAGTCCGAGTCCGAGATAACCAAGAATTGGTTCCATAATGATATTGTAATTTGTTTATTGTTTTTTCAGCGGGTTGTAGTTGCGGCCCAGGGCCTCGTAGCCGGAATTCTTGAAGAACTCCAGGAAGTTCAGACGCAGCGGATGCACGAAGGCGCCCAGGGCGCACATGGCAATGTTGAGGGTGTGGCCGATAACCACCAGCAGGATGAACGGCAGCCAGAGGAGGGCGTTATGTCCGTCTCCCAGCACCATCAGGCCCATGTCGTTGAAGGCCATGCCCAGCATGCTGCCGGCCAGTCCCAGCGCGTAGAGACGCAGGTAGCTGAGGACGTCGCCCATGAGGCCGGTAATCATGTTGTAGGTATCCCAGAGGCCCATTCCCACGTTGGCCAGTTTGTTGCGCTCGGGATTGTTGAACACGAAGATGCCCAGGGCCGACACGATGCCCAGCGTGATGACAATCCCCTTGGTGAGGGCCGCATCCAGCACGCCGGCAAGCGAGAAGGCCGCCACGGTGACGCCGCCCACGATGAGCAGGGTCCATCCCCAGGTTCCCAGGCTGGCATAGAAGCCTTTGGTCCGGGTTTCGTGGATGGTCTTGACCACCATGGCCAGGCAGATGTGCAGGATACCCACGGCCAGCGCCAGGATCATGGTGGCGTCGTTGCCGGCTATCTGCGCGGGCAGGAAAATCCCTTTGACAGGGGCGAAGAGCTGCCACTGCGAGATGTCCATGGAGAAGAAGGTATGGAAAAGGAAGCCGATGACGGTGGTGGCGCCTCCCAGGATGACCACCAGCGGGGCCATATCCTTGAAGGACGGGACCTTCTTGAGCAGCAGTCCCACCAGCATGAGCATCAGGCCATAGCCGCAGTCGCCCATACAGAAGGCGAAGAACAGCAGGAAGAAGATGCTGATGAAGGGGGTGGGGTCAAATCCGTCATAGGCCGGACGGCCATACATGTCGGTAAGGGTTTCGAACTGGCGCACAAACCAGTTGTTCCGCAGGCTGATGGGCGGATTGTCTTCCACCACGGCAGCGTCTTTCAGATAGAACACGCCCGTCTGGTCCAGGGTGGCCGATACGGCGGCTTCCTGCTCCGTGGGGGCATAGCCCACCAGCGTGACAAGGGTGTCCTCGGCCACCGGGACAGAGGCGGCAGAGGCCAGATAGAGGTCCAGCTGGGAGAGATTCTCGTTCTTGAGGGCTTCCAGCTCCGGGATGCGCTCCTTGGCACTGGCAATGCGGTTGAGCACAATCTGGAAGTGCTTTTTCTTGTCCCGAAGCTCTTTCTCGATGACTTCCAGGTCTTCGCGGGGCGCGGGCACCTCGCCGGGCAGCGGGTCTTCCCCGGCCACCACGAACCAGGTGCGGGCTTTATCGGCCTGCAGCACCGTGAGCGCGTAGTCCTGCTCCCACCCGGGCTGGAAAGCCTTGGAGGAGAGGATGTGGAAATGCACGGGAACGCCGGCCTGGGCGAGCTGGCGCAGCACGTCCATGTCGTAGCTGCCCCAGATCTTGAGATTTTCTGTCTCGGCCTCCAGGCGTTTGATTTCCTCCTGGTCCTCGGCATAGCGCATGAGCATGCCGCCGGCCAGGCGCACGATATCTCCGTCAATGAATTCCGGCTGCGTTCCTTCCGGAACCTCCGCCTTCTGCAGACCTTGGATGAGGCCGCTGATCAAATCCACTTCTCCCAGCAGTTTGGCCGAGTGGTCGTCAATGGGTTTGACGCTGCGGGTGATGTCCACGAGACCCTGCTCCTGGAGCTTCTCCAGCAAGTCATTCTGCTGTCCGTTGAGCAGGATGAAGGAGAATTTGGTCATGGGCGTAATCATAGCTCGGAGGCCTCCTCTTCCTCTGCGTGGCGTTTTTTGACAATTTTGGAAGATGCCTTGGACAGGTTTTCCTCGTCTTCCATGTACCGTTTGATCTTGCGGATGGCTTCCTGGTAACCGGGAATCTGCACTTTCTCGTACAGGTTCACTTTCTGCGTGGTCTTGCGGCGGTTGTAGTCCAGGATGCGGGCCTTTTCCTTGTACACTTCGGATTCGATGCCCAGGCGGCTCAGCTCCTTGAGGATGGCCACGCCGTCGGCATACCAGGCGGGTTTGACGAAGGCGTTGAAGGGCCTCAATTCATAGTGAATCTCTCCCAGGGCGGGCGTTTTCACGCCGGCCACCTTCTTGGTGTACAGGTCCACGTCCGTGATGGCGATGAGTCCGGCGTCGAACTCGTTCCACAGGGCGGCCAGATAATCGTAACGGAGCAGGGCGTCTTCCAATGCTGCAATGAGCCGGTCGCTGTCTTCGCGGGCTTTGCGCACTTCCAGCCGCAGGGCGCTCTCCTTGTTCTGCAAGGTGGGGAGCGCCCGCTGCCGGACCTTGAGCTGCTTGCCCATCTCCGTCAGCGAGGTTTTATTGTATTGGAATTTAATGGCCATTATTTAACCCAGTATTTGTCAATGAGGGCCTGTTTGATACCGGTTTCGGCCGGGCTGAAGTACTTGGCGAAGAGCTTCCAGGCCGTATCCAGCATCTCGGTGATGGTGATGTTCACGTCAATGGCCAGCAGCTCGCGGGCATAGTCCTTGGCGTAGTCCAGGCAGCGGTGGTCGTAGTCGCTCAGGTCAAAACCGTTTTCCAGTTTGGTCTTGGCGTTCTGGGCATCGGCATACAGACGCACGGAGGCGTTCATCACCTGGGAGTGGTCCTCGCGGGTTTTCTTGCCCTGCACCAGCTGTTTCAGACGGGACAGGCTGCGGAAGGGGTCGATGATCACCTTGCCGGTGTCGGAATCGGCCCGCAGGAAGAGCTGGCCTTCCGTGATGTAGCCGGTGTTGTCCGGGATGGCGTGGGTGATGTCGCCGTCGTTCAGGGTGGTCAC